>Ga0326597_10000014_pt1 | contig 282806 bp, 251 predicted proteins | sample RVTome_12_FD_203789 | JGI IMG/M metagenome (GOLD analysis project Ga0326597, IMG submission 203789) | Soil microbial communities from uranium-contaminated site in the Upper Colorado River Basin, Wyoming, United States - RVT100D185 | ecosystem: Environmental > Terrestrial > Soil > Contaminated...
ACGTCTCCAATCGTCAGAGCAACTTCATGGGCGGCATTGGACTCAACAGCGGTGACCTCAGCCAGAGCAACTCGGCGAACATCACCGGTCAGCAAAACACCAATATCCACGACAACGACATGCGCTCCTTCCGAGGTGTCACGGGAAACAACTAATGTTCCAGCATAAAGGGACGGCGCTTCGGTGCCGTCCCTTTTTTTTGTCTGCCGCGCCTGAGCGCTTTTTCTCTTAGAAAGAATAAACTCGTTTTTGGCTTCCGGAATCCGAAAGCCGTTTTCCAGAAAACAAAAGATTTGAGGCGGAATAGAATGCGCAAACGACTTTAATCCGGCGCTTTTATCGAATATTCGATTGGCACGGCCCTTGCTTTATATGCATGTCGTTAGGCAATGACACGAGAAAGCGTTGTTTCTCGAAACAATAAAACAATAGGAAAAGGAGAAATCAAAATGAAGAAGATGACGGTTTGGGCAACGTTTTTGGGATTGGCCATGATGCTTTCGGCACCGGCAAAGAGTGAAGCCGCCTGTCTGATCTTTTGTTCGGACAGCGATGAAATCGCGGTTGTAGATGTCGAAGATTCCACGGTGAAGGATTCATCGGTTTCGGCCGGGGATGGCAATACCACGGCGATCAAAAACAGCAATAGTGTCATTATCGGCGGCGACGTGAATACCAACCAACGCAACTTCATCGGCGGCATCGGTGTGAACCGCGGCGACATCAGCCAGAGTAACTCGGCCAATATCACCGGACAGCAAAACACCAATATTCACGACAACGACATGCGTGCCTTCCGTGGACGCGCGGGGAACAACTAATCGAAGCCAAAGCGGGCCGGGGGGGGGGTCGCCACCCCCCCACCTTCGGGAAGGAGCAGTGGGATGAACACGATAAAGAAAAGCATCACAACCGGTCTTTTATTCTGGGGTCTCATCCTGGCTTGGCCGATGACGCCGATCAGCGCCGCACCTCCCGTTCAAACAGAGGAAAGCCCTCAAGACGACGACGCGAAGGAGAGCGACAAGGGCAATCTGAGCGAGGAAGAGAAAAAAGAAAAGGCGGGGGAAAAAAAGCTTGGCGCGACATTGAGTAATTTGCGGAAATATCTAGAAAATGAAGAAAAGCAATTGCGGGTCAGCGGCAATATTTTTAGTTCGAAACTCAATGTCTCGGATTGCACCTCGGCGGATAAGGCGCGGGCGCGCTTGGACGACGTGGGCGATGAAGGCGGAATTATCGTCAAAGAAGATTTGAATATCGCCGCGCATAACGAAGCCAACATCGAAAAGAATGAAGGCAGTATCACCAATGTGACGGAAGTGAATATTATTAACGAAGTGTACAAACGGTGCTAGCCGAGAATTTTGCGGCTAAGGACGGGGGATATGATGTTGATGCCAATGGCTTACGAGAACAAAATAAGATCGATGCGGCTGATCGTGGCTTTCGTCGCAGTGTTTCTCAATATCTTATTGGGGGACTCATGGGCGGGAGCCCCGGATGACGGCGCGGGAGTAAAGGCCCGGGTAGCGGTTGCTAAGTTTGGCGCCAACGACAGTTTTACGCAGCGCTATGGCGGCTGGGATGTCGGCGGAGGGCTTTCCGCACAATTGGTTACCGAGCTGATCAACAGCGGACAAGTGATTGTCGTTGAGCGTGGGATCTTGTCCCAGATTATCCGTGAGCAGGAACTGGCGAATTCAAAACTCGTGACGAAAGAAACGGCCGCACAGGTGGGACGTTTGTTGGGGGTCGATTATCTGATCGTGGGAGAGGTGACCGAGTTTGAGCAAAAGGCGGTGGGTGCGGGGGGGCATGTGGGCCTTTTCGATTGGTTTTTCCCAAAAATTTCGGGAGAATTTACGGCGGCGCATGTGGGTATCGATCTTCGGGTCATTGACACCACCACCGGTGAAATCTTACATTCACACCGTGCCACCGGCCGGGCTTGGGATAAAGCCGGGGCCTTCGAGTTGAATTCGCCCCTGAGTTTCACCTTCGGTGCGGATGCCTTTCACAAAACCCCGCTGGGGAAAGCGACACGAAAGGTGATGAATGATGCCCTGGGTTTTATTCTCGGTTCGGTTCAAGAACGTCTCGAGTCGTATTCCAGCTGGCTGGGTAAAGTGATCCACGTTGAAGATCAGATCGTCTATATCAATGCCGGATCCATTTCGCAGGTGAATGTGGGCGATCGCCTCTCCGTTTTTTCGATCAAAAAAGTGTTGACCGATCCGGAGACGAATCAGATGGTCGGCATGATCGAGACCCCGATTGGAGAGTTGGGGGTGATTTCCACAAAGGAGCGATTTTCTCGCGCCCGAATTGTTCGGGGCAATGTTCTGCCTAAGAAGGGCGATATCGTTCGCTTCGCCGACCCCGTTGCGGTGCCCGGGTCCGGCACAAAAAGACCGGCGAGGAAAGGCCTAGAACAATTGAGCTATCAGGATACGGATTATTTGGTGCTGGAGTAGATTGAGTTCGTGCTTAAAATCCTGGATCGGATTTTAGGATGGGAGCGATACCTTTGACCCTTTGCATAAGGTTGCATAAGATGCACATGCCAATGATTAAAAAACTCGTCGTCCTTTTAATCTCCATCTCGAATATCACTTTGTTGAGCGGCTGTTTCCGTCAAGTCGCTCCGAACGAAGGGGGTCCCACTTACTTGGAGGAAGGTCTCATCGCCTACGACCAGGGACACTTGGATGAGGCGATCGGACATTTACAAAATGCCCTTAAAGTCAATTCCGAAAACACGGAAGCCCTTTTTAAGTTGGGGGTTATTTATCAAAAGCAAAAACGCATTGACCAAGCCCTTGCCGCCTATCGGGAAACCGTTCGCGTCGATCGCAGCCATATCAAAGCCCATTACAACCTGGCCAACCTTTATTCCTATGAAAAGGCCGACATTGTTCAAGCCGTTTTACATTATCGTCGATTTTTAAGTCTATCGCCCGGCCACCCCAATGCACCCAGGGTCAGAAAACGTTTGGCGGAATTGACGGACGTCCCCGGTGAAAATGGAACTGAACACGTATTTGCGTCGCAAGGGAAGAATCCCGAAGCGGCCGTACTGGGGGGAGAATTAATCCAAGCGCCAACATTGCCCCCGCAACTCCCTTCCGGTCCTCGCCCCAATCGGTCAGAAGGGGGATCTTTCTTTCCTCAAGTGGTCTGTCTCGATGGGCAAATGGGCCCCGCCAAGGTCGAAGGCAGCGCCTTCGTGATTGGCGCAGGCGGCTATCTCTTGGCCAGCAGTCATCAGGTCGAGAAGGCGAAGCAGCTGACCGCACGTTTTCAAAATGGAGAAAGCTATCCGGCGACCTTGCTTGCAGTGAGTGAACCGCTCGACTTGGCCTTACTTCAAGTGCCCCGTCCGGGTCTCAAGCCCCTGGTTTTCGATACGCAAGCCTCTCCAAAAGTCGGGGAGACGGTCATGGCCGTGGGCTGCCCGCTGGGTCTCGACCATTCGGCCTCGCAAGGGATTATCAGTGCGCCGGAGCGCATGCTGGGCGGGATGCGCCTTTTGCAAACCGACGTATCGATCAATCCGGGAAACAGCGGCGGGCCCTTATTAAATCAACGCGGCCTTGTGACCGGCGTCGTGGTGGGCGTGCTGCCCAAAGCCAATGGCATCGCCTTTGCCCTCCCTGCCGAAGAGGCGCGCCGATTTCTGGGGGCCACTTTCTTTCAAATTGGCAATCTGTTCACAGAGGCCAAACGTTATGGCGAAGCGGTCGAGGCCCTCGAGACGAGTCTCCGGTTTTGGCCCGAGTCGGCGAAGGCGCAGAGTAATCTCGGTGAGGTGTACCGGCGATTAAAGGATTTTAAAAAAGCGGAAACGGCTTTTATCCGTGCCCTCTCCTTCGACTCGGCTTATGCGGAGGCTCATTACAATCTCGGCATTCTCTACGGCAATCATCTCGGGCAGAAGGAAAAGGCGGGCGGTCATTTTAAGGCTTATCTGAAATTACAGCCGAATGCAGCGGACGCAAGAGAAGTGGGACAATGGCTGGCCTCCGCCGGGTCCAAATAAGTCATTGGCATGAATACAGTTTTAGGGTTTAAAGGATAGAGAGATGGAAACTTTGGGGCGTTATCAGATTATCGAAGAAATCGGACACGGGGCCATGGGCATCGTCTACAAGGGGATCGATCCGAAGATCAACCGGATCGTCGCCTTGAAGTGTTTACGCGCCAACCTGCTCGAAGGCCGCGAGGGCGCCGGACGCCGCTTCCAGCTGGAGATGCGCGCCTTGGGCCGTTTGATTCACCCCAATATCGTCACGATTTTCGACGCCGGAGAAGAGGAAGAAAGCGGACAAGCCTACATCGTCATGGAATATGTCGAAGGGATTTCGCTGGCTCAGCTCATTAAGCAAGGCCGGTCCCTCTCCATCGATCAGGCCGTTCAGATCGTCATTCAAATCTGCCGGGGCCTCGACTTCGCCCATTCGAAAGAGGTTATCCACCGCGACATCAAGCCGGGCAACATCCTGCTTTCGGACGATCTTCAAACGGCGAAAATCACCGATTTCGGCATCGCCCGGCTCGACAATACGGCCCTGACGCAAACCGACCGCCTGACCGGCACGCCGCACTACATGTCGCCGGAGCAGTGCCGGGGCGAAGAACTCGACGGCCGTTCCGATCTTTTCGCCGTGGGGGCCCTGCTCTACGAACTCCTGACGCGGCAGAAGGCCTTCGTCGGAGACTCCATCGCCACGGTCATGCATCAGGTCCTCCACACCAGCCCCTATCCCCCCGCCTTGGTCGATGGGACGATTCCCGAAACCATTAGCAGCGTGGCGATGCAGGCCTTGGAGAAAGAGGTCGATGACCGCTTCGGTTCCGGCCAAGAGATGGCGGAGGCCTTGTCTACGGCGGCGGAGGCCAGCGGCACCCTCTACTCCAGTAACAAAAGCGAGTACCAGAGCCTTACGAAAACCTTTACGCTAGGCAATGAATCGAATCCCACGGAGACGGAAGTGTTCGACGAAGAAAAAGCGAAACCCGGCCTTCGCCCCCGCTATGCCCTTTATTTGAGCGTTTTCCTGATCGCGTTGGGGGCGGTCTTCTTCGCGATGCGGAGAAGCCCGGCTCCGATCTCCACGGTGACCTCGGAGGCCCCCGCCCCCAAGAACTTAAAGACAACGGAAGGGACAGCGGTATCCGCGACGCCAAAAAATGAGGCAAGTCCTCGTCCGACGGCATCGGCCGGGGCCCCGGCAGAGATGATCACCGAAGGGCAGGTTGTGTTTTCGACCCTGCCCTCGGGCGCGGAGCTTGTGATTGACGGCGTGTCGAAGGGTTTCAGCCCGCTCTCGCTTCAGCTCGCTTCCGGCCCGCATGAACTTCGGGTCGCCAAAGACGGCTTTCACGACTTGGAGGCAACACTGGACGTCCCTGCCGGCGAGCAGATTCCGGTTCACTTAAAACTGATAGAGGAGGAATGACCATGAATACGATGAAACGACTACTTGTCATCGGGATGGCCGTTTTCTTTCTCCTCGACGCCTGGAATGGCGAGGCCGCCCTTCAAAAAGGGGCGGTCGCCCCATCGATTCCGTCGTTGGAGAAGAACGAAAAGCGGCCGATGAAACGTCCGATGTCGGTGCTTTACTTTTTTACGCTCGCGTCCAAGCCGGGCCGGGAGGGGCTCGATTATTTGAAAGACGCTTACGACCCATATCGGCGGGCGGGCATCGCGCTCGTTGCGGTCAGCAAGGACCGGCCCGAGGAGATCGACGCTTATCTTAAAACGCACCCGCTTCCTTTTCCGGTCGTGAAAGACGACGGCAAGATTTTTAAGGCCCACGATGTCCAGTTCATCCTCCCCACGACCCTTGTTCTGGGGGTGGGCCGGCGGGTGACGGATGTGCTCGAAGGCGGCGGCCCTTCATCCCAACACTTCATGACCACGGTGGCCCAGCGCGCCCTGCAACTGAAGAAGACCGACTTGGCCAAACAGCTCTACACCCAGGTCCTAAAACAAAACCCGAACGACGCGGCCGGGCAGAACGGTTTGGGCCAGGTCCTTTTGAAGGAAGGCAAGCTCGATCAGGCCGAGACGGTCTTTGCCAAGGTGTCCCAGCTCAAGGCCCCGGAGGCCATCCTCGGAAAAGAAGGACTGGCGGCGGTGCAGCTTGAAAAAGGAAACAATGACGCGGCCCTGGCGATCGCCGAAGAGATACACCAAAAAGATCCGGAGAACGGCCTCGTCCACCTCCTTAAGGGGAATATCCTGGCCAGCCAGGGGGATCAAAAGGCCGCGCTGGTTTCCTATAACAAGGCCCTTGAAGGGAAGCTCAGCAGCGATGGGCAGCAGGCCGAGGCCTTGAACCAAGCCGGGCGAATCTATTCCGACCAGGGTCAGTACGATCAAGCCGAGTCGATGTATGAACGGGCCGTCAACCAAAATCCTTTCTCTTCGGAAATTCTGACCAACCGCGGGGCGCTCTACGAAAAACGCGGGGAACCGCAAAAGGCCCTGGCCCTGTATCAGGAGGCGCTCATGGTCGATCCCGACGACAATGTGGCCCATCTCCTCGCCAAGCGCATGATGCAGCATCTGGATTTTAAAGAGGACATGGAACGCCAAAAGCGCGTCGATACCCTGGTGGCCGAACTGACGGATCGCTTTCAAAAAGGCGCGCTGGCCGGCGCGGCCGGTTCGGATGCGTGGTCTTCGCGGCCCATGACCGTGGCCTTCATCGGGATGAAGACGATGGGCGGCAGTCTGCTCCGGGAAGGGATGGCTGAAGTTCTCCAACAGGAAATGGGACAGCGCTTAATGGCCTCAGGCCGCATCTCGGTCGTGGAAAGAGAGATTATGGACAAGCTCTTGACCGAATTGAAGCTCGGTTCTTCCGAATTGGCCGATCCCGATACCGCCCTCAAACTGGGCAAACTCCTAGCCGCGCGCTTGATCGTGACCGGCGCCTTGATCCAAGTCCCCGGCGGCCTGCGTCTGAGCCTTCGGCTGATCGATCCGGAGACCTCGGCGATAAAGTTAACGTACAGCGACGAGATGGGGCCCAATAAAAATCTGATGACCCTTGCCGATGAAACGGGCAAGATCTTAGGCGAGCGGATCCAGGGTATTTATCCGCTTCAGGGCAAGATCGCCCTCGTGGAGGCGGAAGGGCAAGTGATTGTTAACCTCGGCAAGAAACACGGCATGCTCCCTGGGACCGAGATGAAGATCATCGCGGAGGGAAATCCGATTGTGATCGATGGCAAGGTGATCGGGCATCGAAAACAAAAAGTCGGGCTCCTTCGAATCGAGACGGTCGAGGATGGGATGTCCTACGGAAAGGTGAGCGAGACGCTTGCCAAGGTCGAAATCGACCAAAAGGTAATGGAAAATGTGGCCCAGAAATAATCATCCCATGATCATGGCGCACGCGATGGGGGCGATAGCCGTACTCCTTATTTTGGCTGCCTGTTCGCACGCGCCCCTTGCGCCCCCCTCGGTTTCGACCGAGCGCGGCCCGGAGGTCTTTACGGTTGCGGTGCTTCCCTTCGAGGACAACAGCATCGCGGCTTCCGCCGAAACCGCCGGGTTGGGCCGGAGTCTTGCGGAGGGCATCTCGGCGCAGTTGATTGACGCCCCCGGTGTCATCCTCATCGACCGCGAGTCCATCGACAAAGTTTTGGAGGAGCTGGCCTTGTCCAGCGGTAACATGGCAGAAGACGAGGGTCGTTTGCGGCTGGGCCGTTTGTTGGGGGCGCACTATCTCATATTAGGCGGTTTTATGGCGATCGGCCCCTCCCTTCGTATCGATGCCCGCATTGTCGAGGTGGAGCGCGGGCTTGCAGAAGGGACCGCCACGGAAGGGACGCTTTCCGAGCGTCGGCAGGCCGAGATCGCTCTCTCGACCAAAGTGGCGCAGCTCTTCTCTTCAAAACTCGGCGCTTACACCCAGGCCCCGCCTGTGACCAGCGCGGATCATCTTCGCAAGGGCCTGGCCCTCGAACGCATCCATCAAGACGATCAAGCCTTGGCGCACTACCAGCAAGCCCTGGCCCTCGATGGCAACAACCAGCGGGCCCGAGTCCGTATGGAAGCCCTGTTGCTGAAGGAAATAGAATGATGGTTTTCCAAAAAATAAAATCGGCCCTGCGACCTCAAGGGACAAGACTGAAATCCCCGCGAAAGGTCGACGGCCTTCTTCCGCTCGCGATCATGGTTTTTTCCGCCGTTTTGTGTTTGCCCATTCCGGTTTTCCCCGCCGGACCTCCGGACAGTGCCGCGATCAAGGGGCTGTATCAAAATGGCCTCTACGACGAGGTCGTGTCTTTTCTTGGAGGCTCGGGAGCAGGGGATGCACTGCAATCGCTTTACTTGGGTCTCAGCTATCTGCGGCAGGGCGAGCAGGGCAAGGCAATTGTGGCCTGGAGGCGTTATGTCGCATTAGAAAAAGGGAGCGAGGGCGGTCGTAAAATTTCGCAATACCTCGGCCTCCTCACGCGGGAGGCGGCTCAGCAAAGCGCGCGGGATTCAATCGCGCGGGAGAAGACCTTGGCGGTCAAGCTCGACCCCAATGCCGTCGCCGTCGCGCCTTTTCAAAGTTTAGGGGATGAAAAATACAAGCCTTTGTCGAAGGGCTTGGCGGAGATGATCATTACCGATCTGTCTCAAGTGAAGGCCCTGAAGGTCGTCGAGCGGATTCAGATTCAGGCGATCTTACGTGAATTGAAGCTGTCGAAATCCGCCTGGGTCGATGCAAAAAATGCCCCGCGCGTCGGACGCCTGATCGGGGCGGGGCGGATGACGACGGGGAACTTGACCGATCTCAAGGGCGACACGCTCCGCCTCGATGCGGCGGTGACCCGCACCGAAACGGGGAAAACCCTCGTCACGCCGAAAGCCAGCGGCGCGCTTTCCGATTTCTATCGCATCGAAAAGGTCCTGGTCCATCAACTCCTCTGCGGCCTCGGCTACTGTCCCGCAGGCCTGGACGCCGCCACGCGGAAAGGCCTGGAGAAGATTCACACTAAAAACCTGCGCGCCTTCGAATTGTATTCGGAGGGGCTGGATTTGTTCGATCAGGGCTTATACCGCGAGGCGGCCCGGGCCTTTTTTCTGGCCTTGGAAGAAGATCCCGAATTTGCCTTGGCGAGAAAGGCGCTTCTTGAGACGCCCATCTTGCCGATCGATCTCGATCAAATCATTTCGGGCGCGGAGGCGATCGATAAAAGCAGCGGGCCAATCCTGCTTTTCAGGCCCGTCGTGGTCCAAGCGCCGAAGCTGGGCTCGCCCCATCCGAAGACCACGCCTCAGATTTTTCAGCAAGCGGTGAGTCCGGGGATTCAAAGTTCGGCCGGGGCTCAGAGCGTTCCGGTTCAAGTCCAAATCAACATTCCATGAAACGGCGCATACGATGAATCAAGCACGGACATATCGGGAGACGACGACAAAAAACAGGCAGGCGCTCGTCTTGTGCTGCCTTTATTTTTTGGCGTTCTTTTTTATAAGCGCCTGCGGCCCGGAAGGCGGGCGCGCCGGATCGGAGGGGATGAGCGCTGTTGGATTGTCGCTGACCCTGCCTCAAACCGAAAAACCGCAGCGATCCAAACCGGGGATGATGAAGGCCCTGGCCTTGGAGACCATCAAGGCCGTACGCGTCACCGTTAGCGATATGGCCGGAAACCCATTGACCTCTTTGATTTCGGCTGCGGCATCAGGAGAAACGGTCACCCTTTTTTTGGAGGTGCCCGTGGGCCCGAATCGAATTTTTGTCGTCGAGATCATAGATCAGGAAGAGAAAGTGCTTTTGTTGGGGAGCGCCGTGGCTGACTTGGTTTCCGGCCCCCCGGTTGTCCTTGAGGTTGCGGTGACGCAGCCGCTGACCGTCAATCCTGAAATTGCGAGCGTGCCCAACGGGCAGGTCCGGCAATTTCAGGCGACCTTGAGTCCTGCCCTACTGGGCCTGCTTGTGGACCCGCAATTGGATTGGCGCTTGGAAGACAGCGTCGGAAATCCCCTCTCTATTGGCGCCTTGACGCCCACCGGAACAAGCACCGCTACTTTTCTCGCCCCGGACCGGGTTCCGGCCGTGAATATATTTTTTCTAAAAGTCGCAAGCCGGGAGAGACCCCATATCTTCGAGTCGGCGGCGATTTCGATTATTCAAGCCCGGATCGTCGACAATAACAAAGGCATCGATCAGGACGGCTGCGGGACGGTCCCCGCGCCCTGCAAGACCCTCACGAAGGGCCTGGACTTGGCGCAGGCCGGAGAGATTGTCTTGGTTAAACCCGGCGTCTATCCCTTTGACAGCCAAGTGGGCGAGTCCACGCCCTTGCAATTGAAACCGGGGGTAACGATCGAGGGGCAGACCCTTGACGGCGTGGCGGCCGTCCTGGATTTTAGGAGCCCGAGTGACGATGGCGGCATCGGAATCCTGGGCGCGGACAATGCGACGCTTCGTGGCTTGACCCTCGAAAATCATGGGAACGCATTTAATACCCTAATCGAAACCAATGGCCATGCCCTCGTTATCGAAGACAATATCTTGAATAACTTTTGCGACGATTGTACCCGCCCGGTTGGCGTGTCGGTCACTGGGGGAGGAAGCCCCACGCTTTTTGGGAACCGATTTGGCGATTTCGATGCGGGCGGTTTTTCGACTGCCCTTCATATACAAGATGAAGCCACGCCGATTGTCGAAGGGAACCGCTTCGTCGGAAACTTTGTCGGCGTCCAGGTCGAAGGTGCGGCCGGGCCGGATCTCGGCGGCGGGGCCTCGGGTAGTTTGGGCAATAATATCTTGAGTTGTAATGAGGACGCCGATCTGTTTAACAATACCTCGGCGACCCTCTTCGCCCAAGGCAATCAGTGGGATCATCAGCCGCCGGAGATCGGATTCGGCCTTGGAAATGGGGGGAGCGGCATCGACATCGCCCTTTCGCGGCTTTCGGGAAGCGGTGTCGATGCGGCGAGAGGGATCCTGTATCCGGCGAGCCGCTGTAATTTTGGGGTGAGTGTCATCCCGAGCGCGGGCCTGGTGACGACCGAAGCGGGTGGGCGCGCGACTTTTACAATAAACCTCAATGCCGCGCCCACGTCGGACGTGATGATCGGGCTGTCGTCGAGCGATCTTTCCGAAGGCACGGTGTTCCCCTCGAGCTTGGTCTTCACGGTGGAGAATTGGAAGATCCCTCAAACCGTTACCGTAACGGGTGTAGACGATAACGTCGCCGATGGGGATGTAGCCTACCGAATTATCGTTGCCCCACCGGTGACCAACGACATCCACTATGCCAGCTACGATCCCGACGACGTTTCGGTGATCAACCGCGATAACGATCGCGTGGGGATCACCATCAATCCGATTTCCGGCCTGGTCACGACTGAGGTCGGGGGCACGGCCAGCTTTACGATTGTGCTCCAATCGCAGCCGACGGCGAGTGTGACCATCGGTTTGTCGTCCAGCGACACGACCGAAGGCACGGTTTCTCCAAGCAGCCTTACCTTCACGACGGTGAACTGGAATCAGGCGCGAAGCGTGACCGTCACCGGCGTGGACGACGCTGTAGTGGACGGCGATATCGTCTATAGCATTATCACCGCCGCCGCAGTCAGTAGCGATACGGCCTACAACGGATTCAATCCTTCGGATGTCGCCGTAACGAATCGCGATAACGACAGCGCACTTCATACTCTCACGGTCCGGACGGCTGGCACGGGGAGAGGGACGGTCACTTCGATTCCGGGGAAAATTAATTGCGGTCAGGGCGGTCAAAATTGTACGGAAGATTTTGCGGCAGGCACGCAGGTCCGCTTGAGTGCGGTGGCGGACAAGTCCTCCGTATTTAGCCGCTGGAGTGGAGACTGCAGTGGAACGGGCACTTCGGCCTCGGTCACGATGAATGGCGACAGAACCTGTGTTGCGGAATTCAGACTGGTCTACATTTTCAAAGCGAACTTCGATTCCGATGTTATTGAGAATCCACCGAACGTTAACCCGCCGGCCCAGGGCGATCAGGTTTGGGATCACTTGGAATTGGTGACGGGCCAGGGCGGGACGATTCTTGTTCAGGGCAAGGTCGGCGATTTGGGCAAGCAGCCATTGGTCCTCGATTCGCCCACGCGTACGAATGGCGCGGTGACTCTACGCGGTTTCGTGGAGGGTAAGCCTCCAACAGGGGGCGTCTACATTGTGCGGTGGCGGTCTCTGTTGAATTCGAATCCGGTCGTTGGTATTCCTGCCAACATTGCTATACTCGACAGCGAGGGTGTTCCGCTTGGGTTCTTGAGCTATCTCATTGGCAACCTGCTCGACTTCAATGGCCTAAGTCCCCAAGAAGGCATCGGGGTTCGCTGGACCTTGGATGTGGCGCAGGACTTTGAGGTGATTGTCGATCTTGATCGAAGGACCTTGAGTCTCGCCATCGACGGATCGGCGGTTTCCGAATTCCAGGATGTGGCTTTTGCAAATAAGACCGCTGGCGGCTTGGCGGAGATTTCGGCCGGGGTGAACGTGATTCAGCGGATGGGCGTGGACGACATCGAAGTCCTCGTAAAATAAGCAATGAAGGATGCGGGTGATTTTGTCATAAAAATGATAAGGATTATTCTAGGAGAAAAAAAGTTTTGAAGTTATTCCTGCGCCGCCCCACGCTCATGGCCCTGGTCCTGACCTTGTTTGTTGTCAGTCCTCCGTCATTTTTATTTGCAGAGACCTCGACGGAATACCACCTTCGTGTTGCTGAGGGCGTCGCTAAACTCGATGCGAATGATTTGGGTCTGGCCTTGCAGCGCTTTGACGAGGCCCTCGCGCTCGAGCCGAAGGGTGTCGAGGCCCACTATTATCTTGGTGTGACGCATGCGCGGGCCCATCGGGACACACTGGCGGAGAAAAATTTTCAACGGGCGATTGCGCTCGACCGCAGCTTTTTGGCGGCCCACTTCGACTTGGGCGTGCTTTATTTTCGGATACGGGCGGACGAAAAAGCTCTGGCCGCTTTTGAGCGGGTGGAACACATCGATCCGGAGCGGGCGCGGGTGCATTATTATCAAGGCATGATTCTTAGGCGCATGGGTCGAGAGGCCGAAGGAGAGGCGAAGCTTCGGCGGGCCGTTGCGCTCGATCCGAACTTAGGGGCGGAAGTCCATTTTCGGAGCGGGGCGGAGGACTACGAATCGGGCCGACTGGGATCCGCGCGCGTGGAATTTCAGGCCGTGGTTTCGGCTTCCCCGGAGGGGGCGCTGGCAGAATCGGCGCGCCAATTTATTGAAAAAATAGACAGCCGCTCCGAAAAGGAAAAGCGCTGGACATTGAGCGGATCTTTTGGCCTGCAATACGATGACAATGTTGTCTTAGCGCCCGATCAAAGTACCGCAGCATCGGCGGCCATTACCCAATCGGAAAGTGCCGTGGGCGTGGTCTATCTGCTCGGCCGATACCGTTGGCTGAAGCAGGAGACTTGGACGGGAGACCTGGAGTACAGCTTCTATCAAAACCTTCACGAGGAAAGTGCCTTGGACGATTTTAATATCCAAGACCACCATCTGGTTTTAAGTGGCGGCCGCCGGATGGGTCCTTACGAACTCGACTTGGCGGCAGAATTTCAAATCGCGACTTTAGGGGGAGAGGCCTTTTTAAGCTATCTGAAGGCCGGGCCAAATTTGAGCCTTCGGCATTCGGATGGACAGATCAGCGAGGCGGCATATGCCTATGGAACCAAGAGCTTCGAAAATATCGGTCCGCTCTTTTTGAACAATGCCGACCGGGATGTGAAGACTCATCAAATCGGTTTCGTTCATTATTTTCTTTTTAAAGAGAAGGGGAACCTTTACGGCGGTTACCGCTTCGAAAAGGAAATCGCCGGAGACAGTCCCGCGCAAGACGATTGGGCCTTCGACGGCCATCGCATTACCGCCGGCGTCGTGCTTCCGGCTTGGCGCGAAATTACGCTGGCTTTCGAGGCGGAGGGCCTTGCGCGTGACTTCAAAAATCTGAATCAGTTGGCCCCGCAACTTCGGAGGGAGGACGAGGAACTTTTGTTGTTGTTGACGCTGACGCGGCCGCTCGGCGCACATCTCGATTTATCGGCGCAAATCCTTCATCAAAACAACGATTCGAACATTGCGCTCTTCAGCTACACCCGGACGATTTCCGGTCTGATCCTCACGGCGCATTACTGAGTCTGTTCCTCTTTGTTGGGGGGCTTTTCCTCTGGCCGTTTATACCAATAGCCGCAGAGGCTCCTAAAAAAGATCGCAAAGGGAAAGAGAAGGCAAAGGGCCGTCGTCCAAGCCACGCGAAGGGGGTGATCCAATTTCCGGGCGGAAGTGGTGATGGCTTGGTCCGCAATGATCAGAAACCGCATCTTTTTTCGCTTGCCCCACCTTTTTAAGTCTTGTGAAAATCGAATTTCCTCCCCGGCATATAAATTGGTGCTGAACCCGCCGATCTCCTCGAAGGCCTCGCGAAGGCAATAGATAAAGCTTCCCGCCGCCAGTTTAAAACGCTTGGAAACCCCGATCCAAAAATGGAGAATAAGCCGCGAGAACAGTCCGGTTTCCCGGTCGAAACGGATGAGCGTGCCGCCGCCGCAACAGGTCCCGGTTTCGAGACAAGCGAGCGCGGTTTTTAAGAGCTGAGGGGAGATGAGGCAATCGGCATCTAAAAAAATGAGATATTTCCCGGTTGCCGCGCGAGCCCCCGCATTGCGGGCCCGGGAGATCTGGTTTTTGGCCTCGAAGACGACCTTCGCGCCGTGGGCTTTGGCGACCTGTGAGGTGTCGTCGGAGGAATTGTTATCGGCGACGATGACCTCGCCCGTGTGTTCAATCGCCGCCATGGCCACTTTTAAGGCACTCAGCGATTTCGGCAGCCAGGTGGCTTCGTTGTAGGCTGGGATGATGACGGAGTAGTGCGGCATTTGCGATCGATCTAGGGGAAGGGGCGCTTGCTCATCCGCAGGGCCTATAAGAACTTCGGGTGGCGATTATTCTAGTACGACAGCTACGCCGCCGTCTTCTTTATCGACGACGGGCATGGATTTGTTGCAATGGGGACATTTGACGTAGACGAGGTTGTCGAAAAGCCCGATGCTGTAATGATTGACCAGCAGGTCAAATTCTTTTTTGCAAGCGGGGCAGGCGGTGAGGTAGCGCTTGAGAAAGACCTTGACATCGGATTGGATGGAATGGATTTGGTGCTGTAATCGAAGGACTTCCGCTTCGAGGCGGTCGAGCCGTTTGTCGATCTCTTCGGACATGTGTATATCATAGGTGAATTACGACCTTCGCGCAAGTGAATTGCACCGTAGAGTCATAAAACACAAAAGCGGTCTTGCTTAAGCCCCTTGTCCTACTTTATTCTGGTGACGGTTGCTTCCGCCTTGTTTTTTTGGGTGCAGCCCGGTATCATGTCGATCCAAATTAATGGCTGGAAGGGGTAAAGATGCAAGGTCAGATACAGATGGGCATAAAAAACAATCCGAAGGCAGACGCACAAGACCCACCGGAGGCCTTGATTGACCATAAAGACCTTGCCGTACTCTGGGCGGTGGGGGTCTTGGTTTCGCTGTTGATTTCTCTCGCCGGGACAGTGTGGGATCCCCCCAATTACGATGCGATCCAAAGCACCGCCGTAGATGAAACGGAAGCCCGGGTGGAAAACAGCCAAAACCAACTCGTCGCCGAGGCCCTCAACAAGGGAGAGATCGAATATCACTTCTCGATGGACAAGCTCGTAAAACTCAAGCCGGCTTATATCCGTTTTTCGGTGGATGTGATTCGCTTAATGCTCTTTCCCTGCGGGCCCATCGTGATTGTCGGTCTCCTCATTAAGAAATCCATTCAACATTCTAAACAAAAGGTCTAAGGCCGAGCAAAGCGAAAAACTAAAGACCGCGCGGCGCAAGACGCATTATCACGGACAATCGAAAAGAAAAGGCCCTGGGTGCAGTTGCGGCCGCCCAGGGCCAATAGTAGAACGGACCGAATGGCGAAGGCTTCAAACAGCCGGCGGATTTTAAACTATGCCCGTCCTTATGTCCGCAGCTTGGCCATTGCGACGCTCTTCCTCCTAATTTCCTCCGGCATTAGTCTGAGTATCCCATGGATTGTTCGCGGGCCGATCGATGCGGTTCTCAACCGCCGCGAGATTCCATCTCTACTGACTTTTTTTGCCCTGATTCTCCTTTTTATGGTTCAAGCCCTCTTTTCCTTTGCCCACAACTATCTTTCGGGGGCGGTCGGGCAGCGCGTTCTCACGGATCTCCGCGTCCATCTTTTTACACACCTTCAGTCCCTATCCCTGCCTTTCTTCAGTGGCCGCCGAACGGGAGAGCTGCTTTCTCGCTTGACCAACGACCTTGGCGTGGTTCAGGCCCTGGCCACTGAGATGCCCGTGAATATTTTCCGGCAGGCCCTTATTTTAAGCGGCGGCGTGATGATTATCATCTATATGAATTGGCGTCTCAGCTTGCTTGCCCTTTTTCTCATCCCCATCGTGGTGCTCGCCGCGCGGTTCATGGGAAGGCGTTTGAGGGCCCTGTCGACTTCGGTTCAGGATCAGCTGGCCCAGACAACGACCTTGATGGAAGAAATGATCACGAGTATTCGGACCATCAAATCCTTCAGCCGGGAAGACTATGAGCGACAACGTTTTGGCGCGCAAACGGAGACGACGCTCCAAGTGATGTTGAAGCGCTTGCGGATTTCAACGGCCTTCGGTCCTTTGATGGTCTTTCTGGGCTTCAGTACGGCCTGCGGTCTCATGTGGTATGGCGCACGCGAAGTCGTGCTCGAAAATATAAATCCCAGCGACCTGGTTGCCTTTGTGATGTATGCCGTGATTATTACCGGTCCGGTCGGCAGCTTTGCGCGGCTGTTTTCGCAACTCCAGGAAGGCTTGGGGGCCAGCCGTCGGGTGTTCGAGCTTTTGGATACTCCGGCACTCATTGCGGATGCGCCCGATGCCTCAGCGCTTCCCCCTATTGCGGGCGCGGTTCGCTTCGATCGGGTTTCTTTTTATTACAACGAAAACCAGCCGGTGCTTCAGTCTATCGATTTCGAAATCCAGCCGGGCGAAAAGGTCGCCCTGGTGGGTCCAAGCGGCGCGGGGAAAAGCACCCTTATTCATCTTTTACATCGTTTTTACGATCCGGTGTCCGGGAGGGTTTTAATCGATGGGCATCCGCTCAAGACAGTCCAACTCAAAAGCTATTACGATCAAATTGCCTATGTGCCTCAGGAAGTGCTGCTCTTTGGCGGGACTTTGCGGGACAATATTCGTTATGGACGGCTGGAGGCGACTGAAGAAGAACTGATCTCGGCCTCGCAGTCGGCCCATGCCCACGATTTTATCAGCACCTTTGTTAAAGGTTACAGGACGGTCGTGGGCGAAAAGGGCCTGACCCTTTCCGGAGGACAGCGTCAACGGATCGCGATTGCACGTGCCTTTCTCAAAAATCCAAAACTCCTTATCCTCGATGAGGCGACGGCCTACCTCGACAACGAATCAGAGATGTTTATCCAGGAGGCCTTGGAGCGGCTGATGGCGAATAAGACCACTTTTATGATCGCGCACCGGCTCTCGACCATTCGAAAGGCCGACCGCATCTTGGTTTTAAACAAGGGAAAGCTCGTGGAGCAGGGAAATCATGCGCAGTTGATGGCGCGGGGAGGTCTCTATTTTCACCTCTACACTTTAAAGGAAGCCGGGGCGGATTTGTCTCTTTCGGATCAGGCGTAAAGGGGGACGCGTTCCTTCGGAAGGGGCCATCATTCCAAGTGAATCGGAACTTTCACTCTGTGGTTGCCGACTTGATCCTGCCAGCTCAGGTTCACATCGACCTTTTTGGGGCTCTTGTCCGCATCCAATGCAATCGTGAGATCGCCTTTGGGAAGGGCAGAAACGGCATTTTGCCATTCCATAAAATCTCGAAGACAATCGGGTCGCGGGGATTTTTCGTGACAATTCATTTTTTCGTTGGTGGCCGTCCGCATCCCCACATAGGCTTGAACCTGGGCGCCGTTTTCTTGGATCCGCTCACTCACTTTCTGTACGATCCGATGGGCCAAGACGGTATGTTCCGGCGTATTCGTTTTCCTCAGGGACGATACCTTCATCGAAATCAGGGCCAGGAGACCGAAGGTCACAACAACCAACAAGGCGAAGACCTCGATGAGTGTAAAGCCTTTGTTGTCGCTTACCGAGAGGGTCTTTAAAAAGGGATCGGACATATCGCTTTTAATAACAAGGTTTTTCGCTTTGGATCCGTTTAAACAAATCTCATGCTGCATCCTCCTTTAATTTAGCAATCCCCATGCCCGCACACCCCTTCGGCGACCATTAAAAAATACTCGTTATTTCAATGTATTAAGCGTAAAGGGGCTTTTCTTTTTTACGAGGGTTCAGACGGACAGAAACAGCTGCTTCTTAAATATGGGAAGGCGCTTACCTATTGATTGAAAAAGAGGGGCGTGATTTTAGAGAAACCGGGCGACAAAGAGGCCCGTCCTCATGAGACCGGTTTCTTGGCGGAAGCTTAGTGCGGCTTATTGAGTGATTGTGCGCCCGAGGCGCTCAGGCGATTGAGAATCTCCTCACCGGGCACCTGAGCCAGCGCCAGGGGCGAAATGATTTCCCCCGAGTGAAGCCTCAAGGTGCAGGAGGTCGGAGGTCCGAGGTGCGAGGCGTAACTTTCGATCGACCCGAGCGGGATCGACCGCGCGACATGACCGAAGAGATAAATCCGTGTATTCGTGAGCAGATAAGATCCAGGGACAATGGATAGAAAGATTTCGTCTCTTTCCGGCGGACTTATTTTAAACGCGGTCTCCAGGGCAATCCGAATCTTTTCGTCAGAAAGCAGGAGTTCGACAAGCAGGGCGAGCGATCTTTTCCGCGTTTTGGCTTCGTATTGATCACTTAAAAAAGCCAGCTGTCCCGATTGCCAAGAACGATAAGAATGCAATAGAAAATGCACGGAATTTGGGTCCGCGGAGAGGGTGTAAATGCCCCTCCCTTTCTCGATCTTCAAATTTTTGCGTCCCCGAAGAGTGGCATTGAGGCCGAAGGCGATCAATGGGATGGCAACGATCCAGAGTTGGGCTTCACTGAAGCCCAGCGCCGAATACGAAAGCGCCGAAATCCCCAAGACCAGGCCGATGATCCCGACCCCAATATCAATTTTGGAGGACATAAGCCCCCTTAAAGGGTTGCAGATTGGACGGTGAGCGGGTCCATCCAACAGGAAGCAGGCGCTTGTATTCCGATCGGGTCATTTTTTTACTGTTATTATCCGGTTGTATCTATTAGGGACTAGGGACGCTTCAAAATTTTATGGATACCGATCCATAGAAAAACGACAAATGCAGCCAGACACATATAGGAGGCCCCGCGATCAATCGAGCGGCCCACCAAGCCGAGCATAAGAAAAAAAGTGCTAAACAAAATGCTGACAAGGCCTTTTCCCACCTCCGATTTCGGAAAAAACCGCTCTCCGCAATGGGGGCAGCGATTCCCGTCGTGCTCGGGAAGGGCACCCTTACAACTGTAACAATATTGAGTGACATGCATTTTACTGTGTCCTAAAAATGGGTAAATCGATTCGGATTAAGTGTTACCTGTATTCCACAAGCCCTTAAAATTGACTTTTGAAATTCAGGAAGTCTTTTTTGAGTTGCTCGAAGTCCAATCGAAGTTGTTCCAGGGCGGTTTCGAGGGTGCCGACCTGGCTTGGGTCGGATTCCCCTTTCCTTTCGATATCGGCCTGAAAGGTGGGATCGGTCTTCTCTTTGTTCATTGAGGGGTCGGCAAACAAATGTGCGTAGCGTAACTCTTTGTGGCCGGCTTGCCGAGGCAGATGCCGTATAAAACCCCATTCGGAAAGATTGCCCAAAACCGATTGAACGGCTTCTAGGTTTTCGAATGCGTAAACCCGTTCGGCGCGGCCGCGAAGCGCGCCGGGCGTTTGCGGGCCCTTTAACATTAAAAGTGCCAAGACGATGGTTTCGCGCGGCACAAGATTGGCTTTCTTACTTAAATTTTCGCCATACTTCGCGACGCGACTCGCCTGACTGTCCCAGGCCAGGTTTTGGGTCTTTAGAAGTTCAAGCGCCTTGAGCACGGTGGCCTCGTCGTAGGAAACGATGGGATCGCGATTGGTGGTCTGATTGCAGGCATTTTTGAGTGCGTTAAGGGAGAGCGGATAATAATCGGGGGTCGTCAGCGCTTTTTCCATCAAAGCCCCAAGAACACGAATCGCTTCCTCGCTGAGTTGAATATCGATCATAGGTCCTTTCTCGTTTTGAACGGTTTTGCTGCGTTGTCCTTCAATCTATAAATCGCGTCGCTAACAAAGGTTTGCATTATCGCCGTAATTCGCATATTTATCAAATGATGAGCCTTCGATGTGTCCCTCTACCCTTAAAGGATTTTGAGGCATTGCAGACGTGTCCGCCTGAGTGTTGAGAGGGTTTAACAGTCACCGGCCATTTTCCCAGGATCCCGTGCAGAGATGAGAAGCCTTTTATAAAATTTCCCCCCATTATAATCAAGAAAATTGTTGGAGGAGGGAGCGTCCTGTTTGAAGGGGGACGGCGTCCGAGTAGACTGGCTTAAAAACAGGACCGGAAGTATAATCTCGGAGTGAAAAATGTGTTTAGACAAGGACAGGTTTTTTGGGGGTCGCGCGGGGGGGGATTCGCCGACGCCTCCGATCAAGGCGCTTTCTATTCTTGAGACTGAGTCCTCATTTGAGGCGTATGAGGACCTCTTCCTTTCCGAACAGGACGATATCGCCCGAAACTATTTTTTTTCGTTTTTGGGTTTCGACCTTTCCATTGACGAGGACCCGGCCTTCTGTAATGACATGCTTCGCCTCTCCGCCGCTTGAGACCATCCCTTCGAACTTCAAGATTTTATAGAGTTCAGTCGGTTCTTTTGAAATTTCAACGGTTCTCATTTAATGAGCGCTTCGTGATCCATGCGATTTGAATGCGGAGAAGGTCCGGCATCAGCGGACGGTGATTCACGCCGTCCGCTGATGGCGATTGTCTGAGCCCTGAATGTTTTTATTCCGGCTTGATGTTTTGATTCATGCGGAAGAAGTTGCTTGGGTCGTATTTTTTCTTGAGTGCCACCAGCCGCTTGTAAGCCGTGCCGTAGGCGAAGGCGACGCGGTCGCCTTCGTCTTGGGTCAGGAAATTGATGTAGGCACCGCCGCTGGCAAAGGGTTTTGAGCTCTCGAAGAATTCGCGCGCCCAGGCGATGCAGCGCTCATCTTCGGCTTCCGACTCCCAGCGCGCGTGCACGTTCAAGGCGTAGTGTGCGTCTCGGTTCGCGTAGGCCATGGCTTCCGGCGCGATGCGCTTCGTTTGTCCGCCGAGCGTGGCGATGAAGATCTCGCAATGCGGTGAGGGCAGCGTGCCGGCGTATTGGATCATGGTGTCGATCGCCCCCTCGCTCAGCTGAGCAAAATTATGCGACTTCCAGTAATTGCGCGCGCCGGGCGTTAAGAGCGGATCAAAGGCTTGCTGCCAGGCGGCGTAGGGCTGCACGCCAATGTGTTCCCCATGGGCCGTGCCGAATTTGCGCAGCGGTGCGATCAGTTTTTCGCCCTCGACCGGGTCGCCCGAATAGCACAGGGCCAGCGCGACAATTTCTTTTCCGTGTACCGCTTCGGGGAGGAAAGGCAGCGGCGGCGCCTTTCGGCAAACCATCCAGATGTTAAGTTCGTCGGGCATCGTCGCGGTAAAACGGGCGAACTGCGTGATGACGGATTTCGCTTGCTCGAAAGGGAAGACAATGAGCCCGCTCAGCACCTCCGGCCCGACGGGATGGAGGTGGAAGACAAAGCGAGTGACGATACCCAAGTTCCCGCCGCCCCCGCGCAGGCCCCAGAAAAGGTCGGCGTTTTCCGTTTCGCTGGCGTGGACCTGACGACCCTCCGCCGTGACAACCTCCGCGGAAACCAGGTTATCGACGGTCATGCCGTACTTCCGAGAGAGCCAGCCGAAGCCGCCGCCGAGCGTGAGGCCGGCTACGCCTGTGGTCGAATTGATGCCCAGGGGCGTGGCCAGCCCGTGGACTTGTGTCGCCGCGTCAATGTCGGCGAGGGTGCAGCCGGGCGCGACTGTGGCGCGACGGGCGTTTGCATCGACCTGCACGTCCGTCATCATCGAGAGGTCGATCATCAGTCCGTCGTCGCAGACGGCATTGCCCGCAATGTTGTGCCCGCCCCCTCGGATAGAGACGAGCAGATTGTGCTTGCGCGCGAATTTAACGGCCTGGACGACATCTTCAGGCGAGCTGCAGCGGGCGATCAGTGCCGGTTTGCGGTCGATCATGGCGTTCCAGATCTGTCGTACCTCGTCGTAGTTGGCGTTGCCAGGCATCAGCACCGTTCCCCCAAAGCGTGCGATGAACGCGTCGATCGTTTCTTTTTGTAAGTCTTTCATGCCGTACTCCTTTTCTAAGTCGTTAAGAGAAGATTGGTTTGATCAAGGCGATGCCCAGGGATGAAAATAGATCTGGCACCGGATAGGGCCTCGATGGACAAGCGGATGACTCTTTTTTAAGTGAATATCGCAGCACATTTTAACGAGAGGGAGCTTAAGATGGCCATTTCCTACATGCTCGATACGTAATGCAAAGGCACCGGCCGCTCCGAATCGATCTTCATCGGTTCTATTCTATAAAGTGTCTTTTATATAGAGAGGACTGAAGGTTTATAACATATAAAGGCCACAAGCCAAAGCGATACTCGCCTCAGCTTCGATCCAAAGGGCACAGGCCTCTCCTGCCAAATCTTTCCAATTATGTTATTTTGAAGAAGCCGAGTCATTGGAATGACCCGAGTCAATTAAATGAGCAGGGGTGGAATCGTTTATCGGGGCATAAGCGATTTGAGCGGCATCGCATACGGGGGACTGAATGCCGAGTCGAGATAAAGAGAAAACGCCGGTGCGCGGGGAAATCGCTGTCGTCGGTCTGGGACGTTGGGGCGGCGGGCCGGTGCTCAAAACCTTGTCGCAGCATTTTCCGGAGACAAGGCTTCATGGCTTTGCCCGTTCGAACTATGGCCTGTGGCAGGACCGGACCGATTTGCCGGCCAATGTCAGGATTCATCGCGCAGCGGATTTTCAAGGTCGTGTATTGGATCGGGAGGACGTCAATATTGTCATCGTCACTTCGAGTCTGTCTTCGCATTTTGATCTTGCGAAGGCGGCCCTTGGGGCGGGCAAAGATGTTTTGGTCGAAAAGCCGATCGCAAAGACGAAGGAAGAAGCGGCGGTGCTTGTGAGCCTAGCCCATCGCCAAAAACGGATATTGGCGGTGGGCTACGAATTGATGTACGATCCACGGCTTGCATTGCTTAAAACGCTCGTCAGCAAGGGGCCTTTTGAAAAAATACAGGCTGTGACGTTGAAACTTCTCAATCCTTTACGAGGACGGCGGTTAGATCCTGGTACGAACGGGGTGGAAGATTTGGTGCCGCATTTATTGAGTATTTTACATGTGTTGGCGGGAAAACGGGCCGTGAGTCATTTGGCTGTGGAGGCAAGCAGAACGCATACGCAGGCGACGATCCGTTTCCATTACGAAGGGATAGAGGTTGCCCTGCACATCGATTGCGATTACAAGGAGGGACAAAAAACCAGGACGGTGCAAGTGATTGGGTCCGAGGCCGTGATCGATGTGGATTTTATAAAGCAAGGGATTCTAATAAAGGACAAAGCCGGACACATTCTCGATCGCCACGATGCGCGGTATCCTCCCGTATTAGCGCATCGGCATCGCGATCGATCGACGCTGTTGGCGTGCGAATTCAGTGATTTTTTCAAAAGTGTGTTGACCCGTAGACCGCCTCGCAATTCGGCGGATTTAACGGATTGGATCCCCGAAGCCATGGACCGGATGCATCGGGCATAGTGGATTCGGTTTCATTTTTAAGAATTATAAAAATAGTTTAAAATCAATTTGTTATGTCCTCGTTCCTCCCGGCACTCCAAATGTCCGGCTTGACAGAGATGATTTGCATGCTATCCTTAAGTTCAAGAAAACTTAATAGTTTACGAACCATCCGATAAGAGCAAAATCACCGTAAGGTGATGACGCAAAGTGACCGGTCCTTAGCTTGGCAAGAGCATTGCCGATGAGGACAGCGGGGCTGCCGAAGTGGTTATGTTTTTGCCCATCTTCGCTTATCGCGTGAAGATGGGCATTTTTTTTGAGATGAGGCGAGATCATGAAAAATATAGCCAATAGCGTCACCTGGCGTGGCTGGGGCATTTTATCGATTTCTATTGTTTTGTCCTGTCTTTCCGTGTCCCATACCAACAGTAGTGGGGATGCCCGTATGAAGGAGTTCCAAGCGCGTCATGACCAAGTCGTGCAGGAAAAGAAGGCGATCAAGCACCGAAAGATTATGGCGATCTTAAATAACTATCACACCGGATTGTCCAAGGAGGCACAAGTTCAGTTAGCGCACCTGATCTACCAGGAAAGCCGGATCTATGAATACGATCCGGAGTTGATTCTGGCCTTAATGGCCAAGGAGAGTTCATTTTATAACTGGTCGCAGTCGCGGAAAGGGGCGCTGGGATTGATGCAGATTCTCCCCGCCACAGGAGAAGCGCTGGCGGAGGCGATCAACATCCCCTGGCAAGGGAAGAAAACCTTGTTCGATCCGCATTCGAACATTCGACTGGGGACGCATTATCTATCGAAGCTTCACAAGCGTTTCGGTCAGCTCGAGATTGCCCTCACCGCGTATCATTATGGGCCTTCGCGCGTCTCCAAAATTCAATCCCGACGACGTCATATGCCAAAGCAATACGCCTCTCGCATTTTAACGACGTATCGGGAGTATATGGCGCTCGATTCGGGGGCGGACGAAAATGCAGTCCTTCCGGATGAGCGCAGTGACAAGGCGACGTCCGCCTAGAGGCGATGCAGTTTGAATCGCGGCCTTATTCGGCTTGGCCGATTGCGCGTGTATGGCAATGTCGTTCGGGACGGAGTCTCAAATATAAACAATAAAAGGTAGACCATGAAAAAACAGCTTTCTCAAGGCAGGATTGTAAAGCGGAGCGAGTCTTTGCGCACCTCAGTCGAGGCGGCGCTAGAAAAAGGAGATATAATCGAAGCTGAAGTGCAGCAAAGCACGCGCCGCTGTCTGCGAATTCCGATCGTGAGCGTCGCCCATCTGACTTCCCAAGGCTTCCTCATCAAGACAAAAGTTTTCGTTCGTGATCTTTCGATCGATGGGATGGGAGGCTATACGATCGTTCCCTATCAAAAAGGGGAGCGGCTGCTGGTGGAATTAAAGATAGCGCTATCGGACCACGACATGATCCAAGGCGCGCTCCAGGGTCGAATCCGTTGGTCGACTCTCGTCGATAATGGCAAGCGCTTTGCCTTTGGGCTAGAATTCGAGAACCGTGAAATGGAGAGGCATCAGCCCTGTTTATACCGCTATTTAAAGGAGCTCGAAGCGATGTTTTATCCGATCTAAGCAGCGAATTTAAGGCTCCTTCGTCCAAACCCCCGCAGATTTTTCCGAGGTTGTTTCACGACCATTCTTTGAGATCTCAGAATTGAGCGTCTTGAAAGCCGGCATACCGTTATGTTAATGAAGCCCAGGTTGTCGCGCGCCTATGCGATGGATCGCCGGCTCAAGTGAGCGGAGCGAGATGCCGAAGTGCTCGAGAGCCCAGTGCTCGCGCGGGGCCTCTACTTGGAAGACAGACGCAACTATTATCGTATTTTGCACGTCCAGCCTGGGGCTTCGATCGAGGCGATCAAGGCGCGATACCGGACCTTGATGCGGAGATTGAAATGCCATCCCGATTTGGGGGGGACGCATGCCTTGGCCGTTTTGTTGAATCGGGCCTACGAAACCCTTGGCGATACGCAAAAACGGGCCGAATACGATCTGCGTCTGCTGATAAGGCGGCATCAATCCGTTTTATTGCCGCGCGTCCTCAAAGTGAAACCGATCGAGGGGCCCGGCGCACGCGGCCTCCCGCGCCTTTGGAGCCGCTTCACGATGCGAGCGGATTCCGGCCCATTCAGCGCTCCGCTGTGGCCAGAAGAAGAGCAACGCGGTATGGGGCGCATCCAAAAAAAAGGGAGGCTTCGCTATCGTCTCAGCACACTTGAGCATCTTCGCCAAGGAGAACTGCAAGGAGAACTGATTGACCTTTCATTGCAGGGGATACGATTTATTTCGAAAGAAAAAATTCCACCCTTTACCGAGTTCGAGATCGAAAGCGCAGACCTCTCCGGCAGGGCAAGCCTTCGGCATTGCCTCGAGACCACATCTGCAAGCCCCCCCACTTTTTTAAATGGCGCACATTTCGTCCGTGTTCAATTTTACCGCGCTCTCGGCACTTTTCTTTCCATAAAAGGCTAGGCCCTCTTATTGCCCGCAATATTCTCGCGTCCTGCACCTCTCCTGCTCATTCTGACGGAGAATAAGGCTCAAATCGTTCGAACCGAGGCGATGCCATATCGGGGAGCGCGTGAAAAGGATTTAAAGGAGATAATCTGCGCGTCGTCGATCGCCTCGCTGTTTTTCATGAGAATTGCTGTGGATCGATCTGTGGTGGTCCCAACGGGATTCGAACCCGTGTTTGTGCCTTGAGAGGGCGCCGTCCTAGGCCAGGCTAGACGATGGGACCTCATGCGGGTATGTCAAAATCAATCGGAAATAGAGACCTCGTAGCTCATGTGGCTCTCGGCGGAAAATTTCCAGCCATAACGGGCTTCGAAGGTAATGACGGTTTCTCCGGACGCCATCGCCACGAATTCGAAGTAGCGCATGCCGATATCGCTCACACGAATATTGCGCGTGCGTTCATATTCGTCGCCCAGCAACCTGATCATGGCGGAATCGTAAGTAGGCACCCAGCGGCAGCCGCCTTTCGTGCGGTCTTCCCAGATTCGAATTTTAAAGGGCGTACCCACGGTGGTGCTGATTTTGAGCGCTTCGTTCGTTTTGTCGACCATTTTGCCTTGCCCCCGATTTGTCGGGTGTACCTTAGTAAAGTTCCTCAATTTTGTCAACGGAGCGCTCTTCACAGATGCGAAACTCGGAGGCGCGGGAAAATCTGGAAGATGAATGGCATGGCGGATTCGCGTTTCCATCCCGATTTGAGGAGGCCCGATATGAGAAATTGCAATAAAAAAGACGGCCCCGCGAACAATTTTTTGGCCGCAATTTTGGTCGCCGACTTCTCCCGTAGCCACTCCTGTTTCATTGCTTGACTTTCATTTTCTTATATCATATTATTTGACGCTCTTTGAGCCAAGGGGGGATAATTGTCAGTAGCGACGGGTCTTTTGCCTTCAAATTACCTACCGATTTTGGTCTTTTTTTTCATCGCCTTGGGCTTCGGGGTGGTGACCATTATCGCCGGCTACTTGGTGCGTCCAAGCGATCCCTACCAGGCAAAACTCAATCCTTACGAGAGCGGTATTCTTCCTGATACCGACGCCCGGCACCAGTTTCCGTTTCGGTATTACCTTATTGCCATGCTCTTCGTTCTATTCGATATCGAGATTATCTTTCTTTATCCCTGGGCCGTCAGCTTCAATCAATTAGGCCTGTTCGCACTCGTCGAAATGATGCTCTTTCTGTTGATCCTATTCGTCGGGTATTTTTATGCATGGAGAAAGGGAGCGCTTGAATGGGATTGATTAATCGCCAGTTTGACGCCAACATTATTACCACTACAGTCGATTCAGCGGTCAACTGGGCCCGCAAGTCCGCCTTGTGGCCCATGACCTTCGGCCTGGCCTGCTGCGCCATCGAGATGATCGCCGTGGTGTCTTCCCGCTACGATCTCGATCGCTTCGGCGCCGGCGTGTTTCGGGCTTCGCCGCGTCAGGCCGATTTGATGATTGTTGCGGGGACGGTCTGCCGGAAAATGGCCCCGGTGATCCGCCGCATCTACGACCAAATGGCCGAACCCCGCTATGTCCTTTCGATGGGCTCTTGCGCGACCTCCGGGAATATCTATAATAGTTATAGTGTTGTACAGGGTGTGGACCGCTTTCTCCCCGTGGATGTCTATGTCCCCGGATGTCCCCCGCGTCCCGAGGCCCTTCTCGCCGGTATCATCACGCTCCAAGAAAAGATAATGGGTCAAAAGGTCTTTGCCAAGTGATTGGCCTGTGTTGATCCAGCTTAGCAGAGGGTATAAGCCAAATTTACTTTTATTGTTACGGGTAAAGTGAAGATGAACCCAAGCGCCCTAAAGATTAAGGAAGTCCATCCGGACGCGGTTCTCTCGGAGAAAACGGCCTTCGGCGAACTCACGGTGGAGATCGACAAAGCGAAGATCTTCGAAATTTGCCAGTTTGTACGGGACGAGCCTTCGCTGCATTTCGATATGATTACCGATATTTGTTCGGTCGATTTTCCGAACGAGACGCCGCGTTTCGAGGTCATCTACCAACTGTATTCAGTGGAAAAGAATCATCGTGTCCGCTTAAAGGCCCGCGTTTCCGAAGAAGACTGTGCGATCGATTCTGTTGTGGGGGTCTGGAAAGGGGCTAATTTTTTAGAGCGCGAGGTCTACGATATGATGGGCATCCGCTTTAATCATCATCCCGATTTAAGGCGGATTCTCATGCCGGAAGACTACGATGAAGGTTATCCGTTGCGGAAAGATTTTCCCGTCGAAGGCCGGGGCTGGAGAGATAATTTTGAAAACCTATCGGAAGATTAGAACAGATGGCTGATTTTCAGGAAGAATCCATAGGTCTCGACCATTACGGCAATGACGATTTCGAGGCCGGTTTAGCGGAAGGCAAGCCGCTGAAGCGGGTCGAGGACCTTCTCCTGAACATGGGGCCGCAGCATCCCTCGACACATGGCGTCCTTCGAATCGTCCTCGATCTCGAAGGGGAAACCATCGTCAAGGCCACGCCCCACTTAGGCTATCTTCACCGGGGCGTCGAAAAGCTCGCCGAGAATTCTACCTACACCCAAATTATTCCGCTTACCGACCGGCTCGACTATACCTGCTCGATGACGAATAACTATGCCTTCGTGCGCGCGGTCGAGAAACTGCTTCAGATCGAAATCCCGGAACGCGCCGAATACATTCGAACCATCGTCGCCGAGATGCAGCGTTTGGCGGGCCATCTCTTCTGGCTGGGCACCCAGGCCCTCGACATCGGAGCGATGACCGTTTTCTTTTACACCTTTCGGGAAAGAGAGGTCTTGCTCGATCTTTTCGAACTCCTTTGCGGCGCCCGTCTGACCATGAGCTACTACCGCGTGGGCGGGGTCGACCGGGAGCTGACGCAGGAGATCATCGACAGGCTCTACAAATTTCTAGAGACCTTTCCGGACAAGGTCACGGAATACAACACCCTGCTCGAAACGAATCGGATTTGGATCGGCAGAACGCGGGATGTGGCCCTTATTACCGCCGAAGACGCCGTGAGTTTTGGCTTGACCGGTCCGCCCCTGCGCGGCTCCGGCGTGAATTACGATGTGAGAAAGGCCGAACCCTACGGCGTGTACGACAAGCTCGACTGGGAGGTGCCGCTCGGAAAGAACTGCGATACCTACGATCGCTATTGGATACGGATTGAAGAGATGCGCCAGAGTGCATCTATTATAAAACAGTGTCTCGACCGGCTGCCCTCGGGCCCGATCATTACAGATCTTCCTCAGATCGCCTATCCGCCCCGCGACAAGATACAGACCGACATGGAGTCCTTGATCCATCACTTCATGATCGCGACCCAAGGCTTTAAGGTGCCGGAGGGAGAGATCTATTGCGGAACGGAAGTGCCGAAAGGGGAATTGGGTTTTTATATCCTGAGCCAAGGGGGCAATCGGCCTTACCGTTTGCGGATTCGTCCGCCCTCGTTTATCCATATGGGCGCCTTCGATCATATGGCCAAGGGCTATATGATCGCCGACATCGTGACGATCTTCGGCACTTACGATATTGTGATGGGGGAGTGTGACCGTTAAATAGTTCGTCCATCACGAGACGGTTGGAAATAGAACGCCTGTCCTGGAAGAGTAAAATGAGAGAGAAGGCATGAAATTAAAGGTATTATCGGCAAGCGCCAAAGAGAAGATCGAATCGGAGTTTCCGAAATATCCGGACAAGCGCTCCGTGACCCTGCCGGCGCTTCGGATTGCGCAGGAAGAGCTGGGTTATGTCTCCGAACCGGCCATGATCGATATCGCCGAGCTGCTCGATCTGACGCCGGTTCAGGTCTATGAAGTCGCCACCTTTTATTCGCAATACAATTTGAAACCCGTGGGGAAATATCTGATTCAGGTTTGCAAAACCTTGTCTTGTGCCCTCGTCGGCAGCGAGTCGATTGTGGACCATCTTGAAACCACCTTGGGCATCGCGGTGGGAGAAACCACGAAAGACGGCTTCTTTACCCTGATGTTGGTGGAGTGTCTGGCCGCCTGCGGCAGCGGACCCATGATGCAAATTAATAACCGATATTACGAACAGTTGACGTCCGTGAGGGTGGGACGGATTCTCGAGGATCTCAAGACGAAGGGCCGGAGCGATTTGGCCACCGGGCCTTTCATGCTCCCTATGATCCATTGATGAAATGAAGCAAGGATAGATTTGATGCCCAAGTACGAACTCATTCTCCTCAAAAACATGTCGAACCCCAAGTACACGGGTTCGCTCGAAGACTATCGAGCGACCGGGGGCTACAAGTCCTTCGAGAAGGTCTTAAAAGAGATTTCTCCGGCGGGGGTCATCGACATCGTCAAGAAATCGGGCCTGCGGGGACGGGGCGGGGCGGGCTTTCCCACCGGCCTGAAATGGAGTTTTATCCCGAAAGACCCTCCGGGGCCCAGGTATTTGTGCTGCAATGCGGACGAGAGCGAGCCCGGCACCTTTAAGGATCGGCAGCTTATCGAGCGCGACCCGCACCAGATGCTCGAAGGCATCGGCATCGCCTGTCATGCCATCGGCTCGCATCATGCCTACATCTATATCCGGGGCGAATTCGACCGGGGCGCCGAAATTATTCAAAAGGCCCTCGACGAGGCCTATGCGGCCAAGCTCTTCGGGAAAAATATTTTCGGGACCGGTTTCGATCTCGAGGTCGTGCTTCACCGCGGGGCGGGGGCCTACATCTGCGGGGAAGAGACGGCGCTTTTGGAATCGATCGAAGGCAAGCGGGGCAAGCCGCGCACCAAGCCGCCCTTCCCGGCGATCCACGGGCTCTATCAGGAACCGACCGTCGTCAACAACGTCGAAACCCTCGCCAACCTGCCTTACATTATCAAAAATGGGCCGGAATGGTATGCAGCGATTGGAACTCCGAAAAGTACGGGGACGCGGATCTTTTCGGTGAGCGGCCACGTGAAGCGGCCCGGCAATTACGAGGTGCCGATGGGGATTCCGCTCCGCGAGATGATTTACGACATCGCCGGCGGCATGCGCGGAGACCGGCCGCTCAAGGCGGTGATTCCGGGCGGCGCCTCGGCGCCCTTTCTGAAACCGGAACACCTCGATACCCCCATGGACTTTGAAGCCATCAAAGAGGTGGGTTCGATGCTCGGTTCGGGTGGGGTGACGGTGATGGACGACAGTGTTTGCGTCGTGTGGGCGGCGATGAATCTTATGTCCTTTTTTCACCACGAATCCTGCGGAAAATGCACCCCTTGCCGTGAAGGCAGCGCGTGGATACTCCAAATCCTGCGACGCATCGAAGGCGGTCTGGGGCGGCCCAGTGATATCGATCAGCTTATTATGTTATGCGGCCGGATCGAAGGGAAGACGGTGTGCGCCTTCGGAGAGGCGGAGGTCGGCCCGATTTTATCGACCATCAAACATTTTAGAGATGAATACGAACGCCATATTCGAGAGAAGCATTGTCCATTGCGGCCCAACGCCAAATTGGTGATGGCCCATTAAGGGATGTCTGTGCGATGAGCGAATTAATTAAACTAAAAATTAATGACAAAGAGATCTCCGTCGAAAAAGGGACCCTCTTGATCGAAGCGGCGAAGCGGGCCGGCGTGGAGATTCCGCATTTTTGTTATCACCCGCGACTGAAGCCCGACGCCAACTGCCGCATGTGCTTAGTTGAGATCGAGAAGATGCCGAAGTTGCAGACCTCGTGCAGCACCCCCTCGACCGAAGGCATGGTGGTCCGCACCGATTCGAAAAAGGTCGAAGAGGCCCAGCACGGCGTCATGGAATTCCTGCTCGGGAACCATCCGCTCGATTGTCCGGAGTGCGACCAGGGCGGGGAGTGCCAACTTCAGGATTTCGGCCACCAATACTCCCCCCAAGTCGGGACGTTCGAAGAAACCAAAAGGGTTTTTCCTAAAGAATATTTCGGTCCGCTCATTGAGAAAGAAATGAATCGCTGCGTGAGTTGCTTGCGTTGCGTCCGTTATTGCGACGAGGTGATCGGCTCCAATGCGCTCGGCTCGATGAACCGGGGTTCAACGCACGAAATCGGGGCCTTTGCCCGTCAAGAGCTCGACTGTGAATATTGCGGCGGTTGTATCCAAATCTGCCCCGTGGGGGCGCTGACCTCCCGGCTGTCAATGTACGAGAATCGCACTTGGCAGTTGAAGAAAACAGAAACGGTTTGCAATTACTGCGGCGACGGCTGTTCCCTGACCCTCGAAGCCGTCAAGGACGATCTGACCCGTGCCAGTTCCGAGCTGGGCGGCGGCCGAAACGGCGGTGATTTGTGCGCAAAAGGCTTCTTTGGCTATGGCGCGGTGAACCATAAGGATCGACTGTCCCGGCCCGTCCTGCAGACCAACGGCAAAGCATTGGAGGTGACCTGGGAGTGGGCTTTCAATAAAGCCGTTGAAGGTTTGCAGGCCATCAAAGAAAAATATGGGCCGCAAGCCATCGGCGGCATGATCAGCGCGCATTGCACGAATGAAGAGGTTTATCTTTTTCAAAAACTGATGCGGGATCAAATCGGAACCCCGCATATCGATAGTTCGGCGCGCTACGGCTATATCAATGCCATCGCCGCTTTAAACGCGGTTTTCGGCACCGCTCGCCTTGTCACTTATGAAGATATCGTTGCGGCGGACGTTCTTTTGGTTATCGGCGCGGAACTTACCGAGTCGAATCCGATCACCGGCCTGAAGGTGAAGCAGGCGCTCACGAAGCGCGGCGTTCAGTTGATTACCGTCGATACGGCATCCTCAAAAAGAGAAACCTATATCAGCCATCTTTCAACCCTGGCGACGCAGCATCTTCAGATTCGTCCCGAGAGCGAAGGGGCGGCGATTGCCGGTTTACTCAAGGCGACGATTAGCCTAAGTAATAAAGCGGCCACCCCCTCGGCGGGGCTATCTGCAATGGCGCCTCTTGTCGATAAAATCAGAGCAGCGGTGTCGGGACTTTCTTTTCAAGAAATCGAAGCCGCCACCGGTCTCACGGAAGCAGCTTATTGCAAGGCGGCCAAGGCCTATGCCGAGGCGAAGCGAGGCGTCATGATCGTCGGGCGGGGCGTGCTTCGCAGTGAAGGCGGTTATCAAAACATGCTTCGCCTTGCGGAGCTGGCGCTTCTCTCCGGGCAGGTCGGAAAAGAAGGGGCTGGCATTCTTCCCCTGGCGATGGAGAATAACGCCTTCGGCGCCGTGGAGATGGGTGGCGTTCCCGAGTTCCGGCCTGGATTTCAGGCCAACGCGGGCGACAAAAAAGGCCTTACCTTTCCGGAGATGATCGACGCCGCCGCGCGGGGCGAAATCAAGGCCCTTTATTTGGTGGGAGAAGATCCTTTCCGGGGCTTGCCGCAAAAGAAGGTGGCGGAGGCGCTTCAAAATGTCGAGCTGCTTATTTGCCAGGACCTCTTTCCTTCCGAGGCGACGGCCATGGCCCATATCGTTTTGCCCGCAGCGAGTTATGCCGAGAAGATGGGGCGATTTACCAACCATGAAGGCGAAATCCAAAAAGTGCGCATGGCGATAGAGCCGGTTGGAAATGCAAAACCGGATTGGCAGATCTTCTCTATTATTACGAATAAGATGAAAGAAAAAAACGATCTGCCTTATTCCCGGCTTGTCGGCTACGAATCGCCCGATGCCGTCTGGAAAGAGATTGTCATGAGCATGCCTTCGGCCTGGTCTCCATCTCGGGGGAAGGCACTCTCCGCCCACATAGAAGACTATGCCAAAATGGCCACTGTGAACCTGACTATTCAAAAGCGGCCGATGACGAAGGGCGGCTTTTCGCTCCATGTGGGACAGCACCTCTTTCACGCGGGAAAAATGTCGACCTATTCGGATGGCCTCTTGAAGCTACTCGACCGGGAGATGGTGTGGATTCACCCCGACGATGCGGAAGCCTTGAACGTTGAAGAGGGGGAGATGGTTTCGTTGTCGAGTGAGGCGGGTGCTTCTGCGGTTCGGCTTCCCGTTAAATATAGCAAAAAAATGGGGCAAGGCACGCTCTTTGTCCCCGAACATTTCGCTGGGGCGGTCAAAATGCTACTCCCCTTGACGATGGACGCGACGACGCAGGTGCCTTATGGGGAGCGCGGCCCGGTGACACTTTCTAAACTACCTGTTGGATAACTTACGATGGAACTTGCTGCTCAGCTTCTCGTCATACTGATACAAATTGCCGCAGTCATGGGTGTGGTGCTGCTTCACGTCGCCTATCTCACTTATGCGGAACGTAAGATCTTAAGCGACATGCAGGACCGCCTCGGTCCGATGGAGGTTGGCCCGCATGGTCTACTCCAGCCCATCGCCGATGGCTTAAAGCTTTTCTTTAAGGAAGATATTATCCCGGCGGGGGCGAACAAGATTATCTTTTCGGCCTCCCCGATTCTCGTGCTGGTCCCGGCCCTCATCGGTTTTGCCGTGGTGCCTTTCGGTCGCGACAGCCTCCATATCGGTGACATCGAGATTACCCCTTACATTACCGATATCAATATCGGCGTTCTCTACATCCTTGCCTTTTCCTCTTTGGGGGCCTATGGTATTTTACTCGGGGGCTGGGCCTCCAACAGCAAGTACGCGCTCTTGGGCGGACTGCGTTCCGCCGCGCAGGTCATCAGCTACGAGCTGCCCTTGGGTCTGTCCTTGGTCGGGCCGATCCTGCTTTCCGAATCGCTCTCGATGATGGAAATGACCCTGGCTCAAGGCGGCGGGTTTTGGAATTGGTATGTGGTGAAGACCACGCCTATTCCTTTTGTCATCTATATGATCTGCGCCATTGCCGAGACCAACCGACTGCCCTTCGATCTTCCGGAAGCCGAGAGCGAATTGGTCGCCGGTTTTTTTACCGAATATTCCGGCATGCGTTTTTCCTTCTTTTTTCTGGCCGAATATGCCAATATGATCCTCGTTTCCTGTATTGCGGTGGTGGCTTTTTTGGGGGGCTGGCAGGCGCCCTTTGCATTTCTCGAATTTATTCCGCCCATCGTTTGGTTCTTGGCCAAGGTTTATTTTCTGCTTTTTTTCTATATTTGGCTTCGCGCCACCGTGCCGAGACTGCGCTTCGATCAACTGATGGCCTTCGGCTGGAAGATTATGTTGCCTCTGGCGCTCGTGATGGTCTTAGGTATTTCAATCGCTAAGTATGTCGTGACGCACTAAAACCGGTTTCTTATGAGAGCGAAACAGAGTTTTTTTAAAACGATTATTTTTTCCGAGATCCTTAAAGGATTGCGGCTGACTTTTAAGCATCTTTTGGTGGGAAAGGTGATCACGGAGCAATATCCTCACCAAAAGCCGACGCTCCCCGACGGCTACCGGGGCGTGATCGTCCATTTGCGCTACGATGACGGCGCGGAGATATGCGTCGGCTGCTCCCTTTGCGAGGCGGCCTGTCCCTCGCATTGCATTACCGTCGAGAGTGCCGAGCGGGAAGATATGCCGCAAAAACGCTATGCGAAGCGTTACATCCTCGATGTCACAAAGTGCGTCTTCTGTGGATTTTGCGTCCAAGCTTGCCCGGTCGATGCGCTGGCCTCCAGTAAAGAATACGAGATGGCGACCACGGACAAGCGGACCTTAATGATGGATAAAGAGGCGATGCTGACCCTGGGGGATCAATATTTCCCCATTCGAAAAAAACGTCCGCAGTATTCGGAGGATCGCTTCTCCTTGTTCAAGCAGATGAAAGAAGTGGGGTTTCCCTTAGCTAAGAAAGGATCAAGCGGATGACCGCGCAACTCCTCTTCTTCTATTTCGGCGGAATGACGGTGGCGGGGGCCATCGTTGCGGTAAGCTCGCCCAATTTGGTGTACAGCGCTCTGGCATTGCTCCTCACCTTTATTCATATCGCCGGAATTTATATCTTGCTTAACGCCGAATTTATTGCCGCCGTGCAGATCATTGTCTACGCGGGGGCCATTCTCGTGCTCTATCTTTTTGTCTTAATGCTCTTTAATCCCAAGCAGGAACGTCTCTATCTCCATAAGCAGTATAAAGTGGGGATCTTTCTTGCCGTCGTGGTGATGTCCTTAATGGTCTTCTCCGGTTACAAAACGGAAATTCTAGGGGTGGGCGGCCCGGTGACTGTCGAGTCCGTTCGCGCCATGGGGCATACGCGAGTCATTGGAAATGCCCTCTATACCGATTATATTTTTCCCTTCGAGATCGCATCTTTAATCCTGTTGGTGGCCATGTTTGGAGCTATCTTATTGGCGGGCCGGGGCCAGCGCAGGATTAAGGGGCCGGCCGGAAGGGTCGATCTCTCGCAAAGAGACGAAGCGACAAAGGTGCTGGTCCGTCCATGACGATCCCTTTAGATTGGTATCTCACCCTCGGGTTTTTTTTGTTTTCGATCGGCGTCGGCGGGGTCTTGGTTCGCCGCAACATCATTATGGTGTTGCTTTCCATCGAGCTGATCTTGAATTCCGCGAATATTACCTTTGTGGCCTATTCCAACTATCATCAATCGATCTCGGGGCAGATGATGGTTTTTTTTATTTTGACGATGGCGGCGGCGGAGGTGGCCTTGGGCCTGGCCTTGGTCATCGCCCTGTATCGGGTGCGTTCGACCTTGAACGTGGACGAAATCAACATGCTCAGATGGTAAACGTTTTTTTGTGCCGTATTTAGGTTGCTTGAAATTTAGGTTGATTGAATGGTCATTGAATCCCATCGCCCCCTGATCGTCATGCTCATCCCGCTCATCGGGACAGTACTCATTCTATTGAACCGGGAAGACGAAAATAAGCGGGAGGCCTGCTCTCTTATTGCGGCGGGCGCGATGTTTCTCACCGTGGTTTCGATGTTGCCCTCCGTCCTGGAGGGCAACACTTTTCACTACACACTCTTCACCTTTTTGGAGGAGGTGAGCTTTACGCTCAATGCCGATGCCTTGGGAATGATCTTCGCCACGGTGGCTTCGGCCTTGTGGTTGATCACCACGGTTTATTCCATCGGATACATGCGCGCGCACAAGGAACACAACCAAACGCGCTACTATTCCTGCTTTGCCGTAACCCTTGCGATGACCATGGGGGTGGCCTTTTCGGCGAACCTGGTCACGCTCTATCTTTTTTACGAAATGCTGACCCTGATTACCTATCCGCTGGTCTCCCACACTCAGGACGAAGCGGCCTATGCCGGGGCGAACAAATATCTCTTTTACTTGTTGGGAACATCGAAGGCCTTTCTATTGTCGGGGATGCTGATGACCTATGCGGTTGCGGGAACACTCGATTTTCAGCACGGCGGACTCTTTCCTTCCGGCGTCAATTCTACGGTCCTTGTGATTACTTATTTTCTCTTATTGTTCGGCATCGGGAAGGCCGCGATCATGCCTTTCCATGCCTGGCTGCCTGCGGCGATGGTGGCCCCGACGCCGGTGAGCGCCTTGCTCCATGCCGTGGCGGTTGTGAATACGGGTGTCTTTTCCGTCCTTCGCATCATCTTTCATGTCTTCGGAGTCGATTTGATGCAGTCCTTGCACTTGGGCACGGCCACTGCGGCGCTCGCCTCCTTTACGATTATCATGGCCTCCCTTTTTGCCATGACGCGAGATAATCTGAAGGCGCGCTTGGCTTATTCCACGGTCAGCCAGCTTTCCTATATTATTTTGGGCGGCGCCCTGCTTTCGGTTTCGGGGATGACGGGCGGCATTATCCATATCGCTAACCATGCCTTTTCGAAGATCACCCTATTTTATGCGGCGGGGTCAATTTATATCATCACCCACAAAACCGATATCTCCCAGATGAACGGCATCGGCCGTCAGCTCCCTTGGACCATGGCGGCTTTTTCCATCGGCGCGCTCAGCATGATCGGCGTGCCGCCGGTTTCCGGTTTTACATCGAAATGGTACCTGGCCCTAGGGGCGATCGAATCGCAGCACATCACCGTCATGATTATTCTCTTAACGAGTACTCTATTGAATGCGGGATATTTTCTTCCCATTATCTATAAGGCTTTTTTTAAGCCGCCCGATGACTTAGCCCACGCCCATGGGACCGAGGGAGATAAGGACGGCGGCGGACACGATGGGCACGAGATCAGCGAGGCGTCGCATAAGTTTCTGGTGGCGCCTCTTTGCGTGACGGCGGTTTTTGCGGTCTTATTGGGGATCTTTCCGAATCTTTTTCTTAACCTTGCGAAATGGGTGATTGGCTGATGTGGATCATAAAATATCTTGAAAAAATAATAGAGAACCCGGCAGAGATGAAGAAAGCCAAAAAGGGCTGCCTTTACTTTGGAATCGCCTTGGTTGTGGCCGATATGATCATTCACATCCCTCAATTGCACTTGGTGCACATCTATTTTCTCTGGGATTGGATCCCCGGTTTCTCGGCCCTGTACGGATTTATATCGACCTACTTAATTATCATAGTATCAAAGTCGATCGGCCACGCCTGGCTGATGAAACCCGAGGATTATTATGATTGATCTTTGGATTCATCCGGGTTTTTTATTTATTCTCGCCGCCGCGGCCCTTCCCTTTGTGAAGCCAACTTGGAAAGTCGCGATCAAGCTCGGTGTCCCTGTTTTGGGCTTTTTCGTCCTTGTGCTTGTTTCGCACGGGATCCATGGCGTCTTGCCCTTGCTTGGCCAGCAGGAGATGATCTTCGGCCGAGTCGATAAGTTGAGCCTGATCTTCGGCTATATGGTTGCCATCGGCACCTTCATCGGCATGGTCTTCTCCCTTCATGTCAAGGAAGATAAAGAACATATGGCGGCCTTGGTTTATGCGGGCTCGGCCATGGGGACGGTTTTTGCCGGAGACCTGCTGACGGTCTTCCTTTTCTGGGAGATCATGGCCTTCTCTTCCGCGCTTCTCGTTTTTTATGCGCCGGGTCAGCAGGCGCGAGAAGCGGGCATGCGCTACCTCTATATTCACATCTTAGGCGGGTTGCTCCTGTTAGGGGGCATTTTTCTTTATGTGGGCGAGACCGGCGGGATTGCTTTTAACGCCCTGCCGCAAGCAGGGCTGGGGCCGATGCTGATCCTGGCGGGTTTTCTTCTCAATGCCGCCGTACCGCCGCTTTCGGCTTGGCTGCCAGATGCCTATCCCGAATCGACGATCACCGGAATCGTTTTCATGAACGCCTTTACGACCAAGACCGCAGTCTATGTATTGTTACGCGGCTTTGCCGGCACGGAAATCCTCGTCCCCCTGGGCGTATTTATGGTCCTCTACGGTCTGGGCTATGCCGTATTGGAAGTCGACATCCGCCGTCTGCTGGCCTATCACATCATTTCTCAGGTCGGCTACATGGTCGCCGCCGTGGGAATGGGTTCGGAGATGGCGGTCAACGGAGCGGCTTCCCATGCCTTTGCCAATATCCTTTTCAAAGGGCTGTTGATGATGGGAATGAGTTCCGTCATGCTCATGACCGGCTTTCGAAAATTAACGGAGCTCGGCGGGCTCTACAAAATCATGCCCTGGACTTTTATGTTCTACATGGTTGGGGGCATTGCGATTTCAGGTTTTCCGCTCTTTGCGGGCTTTGTCAGCAAGTCGATGGTCATCTCTGCAGCCTCGGAACTTCACCGGCCTTGGGTGGCGATGTTACTCACCTTGGCTTCCTCCGGAACCTTTCTTTCCACCGGTCTCAAGCTTCCCTACTATGTCTTTTTTTGGAAGGACTGGGACCCGAACAAGGTGAAGCACAAAGTGACCGACCCCCCGAAGAACATGCTCTGGGGAATGGGGCTTGCCGCTTTTGCCTGCACCTTCGTCGGTGTTTTCCCCGGACCGCTGTATAACGCGCTGCCCTTCGAGAATGCCTATCACCCCTATACCTGGAGCCATGTCATCGGGGCCTATCAGATTCTGCTTTTGACTGCAGTCGTGTTTTTTATGCTCTTGAAAAAGCTCGATCCCGAGGAGAGCATCAGCGTCGATACCGATTGGACTTACCGAAGGGGGATCGCAGGATTCCTTTGGTTTATCCGTAAGCCGGTGGTGCGCTACGAAAACTTCATTACCGAAGTTTATAAAAAGGGCTTGATCGAGCCGGTGAAGAAATTGTCTCAAATCGGCTGGACCGTGGACACATGGGTCTTCGACGGCCTGGTCAATGCCTCGGGGTGGGCGACCTTGTTGGAGAGCAAGGTCTCGGAGATGTTCGATGTCCACATTGTCGATGGCACGGTCAACGGCGTTCCGGTTTTGCTCGGCGGGAGTGCCAAGCGTCTCAGGAAGATACAGACCGGCTCGATTCAAAACTATATCATGGCCATGGTCGTTGGGGTTGTCGTCCTGGGATTCGTTTCGCTCGTTTTATTCGGCTAAGCCAATAGTTAGGCAAAAAAAGGGGGATTCTATGCCTAAATTTATAGCATATCTCGATAACATCACTTCGTCGGGTTCTGTGGGACCCGATCTATCGTTCAAGATTAAAATGGGGTCAAATCCCGTCGTTTCGGTAGGAGGGTCACCTAAAAGAAAGAGATTAACGCCAGTAAGTGATGTGCCAGTTAGCAAAAGTATCTCCGTGGTCATTGATGGGATTGAGAAAGATCCAATTAGTGATACGGGACAAGCCTCGGGTACGCTTTCTCTTTCAGAAGGTGATGAGTTTAAGAGACAGAAAATCGTTCTGAAAATACAAGGCGCTGGCGGTGACAAGAAGAAATCGGCGGCGCTCACTTTTTCGTTTTATATTGATCTGATTTACTCTGCATCGGATTCCTCGTTTTCCCTGATCGAAAAATGGGAAGGCTTTCGTGCCACAGCATATCCCGATGCAGCAAAAAAACCCACGATCGGTATTGGACATAAAATCAAACTCCCTCAGGAACAACACCTCCTTACAGCCACAACATCTCGAACTGAAGCGATAAGCCTGTTGAAGCAAGATATAGCAACGGCGGAGCGGGCGGTAAACGATCTTGTTGTTGTTCCAATATCGCAAACAAAGTTTGATGCATTAGTCAGTCTTGTTTACAATATTGGCCGTGGAAACTTTGCTAAGTCTAAGTTGCGGAGTGCAATCAATTCAAAAGCGTCGGTAACCGTGATCAAGCAGGAATGGTCAGAGTGGCGTATGTCTGGAGGAAGGGTTTTAAAAGGATTGGAGTTGCGTAGAAGCGATGAATTGGCGCTTTATTTTCAATAAGTTTTTTTTGGCGCTATTGTTGGTTGCATGTATCGGCCTGCAACAAATTACGTCTGTCCATTCTACAGACTGGCATGTACTAGAAAAACCTGCATTCCTGGATTTGCCGCTCACGCAGGCCGAACTCAATGAGCAAAGCGCCGCATGGGTAAAATCTCTTGAGAACGAGTTACGAAGGTCTTGGAATCCCAAGATCAGAGGAAGAAGTGTAGACGACTGGCTTGTTTCTCAGGAAAAGGAAGTAGAGCAGGAATTGGTCGGCACGGAGGATGGCAGCGTCTATCCACTGGAGTTTAATATGAGAGTTGGCAAGCGTATATTACATGAATTGAGAAAGCACAAAAATGGCTAACTATCCGCTTAACCCGACCGCGGTAAGCCATGTTCGTTTTTAGGTCAAGCTGTTGGCGCGGCCGGTTAGCTTCATAGATCGGCGCCGGTTTGGCCTTCGGTTGTTTCCTTTCTAGTACTCGATTCATTTTTTAGAGTATCGGATATTTAGTTTTTTAATTTGGAGATTTCATGGAAACAAACGTATACGGTTTTCCGCTCCTCTCGTTGATTGCCTACTTGCCTTTGTTGGGTGCGATCGCCATTTTATTTATGAAAAACGTAGAGAAGAAGGTGATTATGCAATCGGCCTTCGGCGTTTCGATAGTGACGATGCTGTTTTCCTTCCTTCTGATTCTAGGTTTCGATTCGACTAAGTCGGACATGCAGTTTATGGAGACCCGCGAATGGATACCGAGTATTGGAGTCAACTACGTCGTGGGTATCGACGGTATCAGCCTCCTGTTGATTATCCTCACGACGACGATCAGCGCCATTGCGATCGTCAGCTCTTTTACGGCCATCCAAGACCGGATCAAGGAATACTATGTCACGATCCTCTTATTGGAGACGGGGATGCTCGGCGTATTCATCTCGCTCGACTTCTTTCTTTTTTATATCTTTTGGGAAGTCATGCTCGTTCCCATGTATTTTATGATCGGGATTTGGGGCGGCGGCCGGCGGCTCTACTCGGCCATTAAGTTTTTTCTCTACACCTTGTTTGGATCGCTCTTCATGTTGCTCGGCATCCTGGCCGTGTATTTCCTGAATGCCGATCCGGCCATCGGTACGGGGCAATATACCTTCAGCATCTTGGCGCTTCAAAAGATGAATCTGCCCATGCATCCCTATCAATATTGGCTTTTTCTGGCTTTCTTTTTGGGTTTCGCAATCAAGGTGCCGATGTTTCCATTTCATACCTGGCTGCCCGATGCCCACACCGATGCGCCCACTGCAGGCAGCGTGATCCTCGCTGGGGTCATGTTGAAAATGGGAACCTACGGTTTCGTCCGATTTTGTCTGCCAATGTTTCCCGCTGCCAGCCATTACTTCGTTCCCTTGATGGCGGGGCTCGCCTTGGTCGGCATAGTCTACGGCGCACTGGTTGCCTTGGCGCAGCGGGATGTGAAGCGGCTCGTCGCCTACTCTTCCGTCAGCCATTTGGGTTTTGTAATGTTGGGAATCTTTGCATTGAATACCCACGGGATTACGGGCTCGATCCTTCAAATGGTGAATCACGGCATTTCAACCGGCGCCCTCTTTTTGATCGTGGGTATGATTTATGAACGTCGCCATACCCGCCTGATCGCCGATTTTGGAGGACTGTCAACTAGGATGCCGATCTTCGCCGCCTTTTTTGCCGTGTCGATGTTTTCTTCCATGGGACTTCCCGGATTGAATGGTTTTGTCGGCGAGTTTCTCATCTTGGTGGGTGCCTTTGAATATAACAAAATCTATGCGGGGATCGCGGTCATTGGGGTTATTTTAGGAGCGGCCTACATGCTTTGGCTCTTTCAGCGCATGATGTTCGGCCCGCTTGATAATCCAGAAAATCAAAAGCTTAAAGATATGAATCGCCGGGAAATTGCCTACATGGCGCCCTTGGTTGTCTTGATGTTTTGGATCGGTCTCTTTCCCAAACCCTTTATCCGGGTACTAGAGCCGGCAGTCGCGAAGATTGTTCAACGTCTCAGTGTGGGTAAGCTAGCACTCGAGCAAGGATCGATACCCTCGGTTGAAGAGGTCAAATCCGAATCGGAACGAACGAAGTTGGCGGCGCGTCTTGATGGCGACACAAAGCTGGAAGAATAGATGGAAGCCTCCGTGCCCGACATTCAACTGATCGCAATTCTTCCGGAGATCATCCTCGCCTTTTTGGCTTGCGCCCTTTTTGCTGCAGATTCTTTTGTACCGAAGGCGCATAAAAGGCAGCTTGGTTACTACGCCATCGGCGCACTGGTGCTTTCCGGCCTGTCCACGATTCCCTTATGGGGCCGGGAGATCTCGACCTTTAGCGGCATGGTCTCTTTGGATTATTACGCTCTCTTTTTTAAGCTCGTCTTTCTGACGATTTCCACGATTATCATTCTGATATCCAGCCGATATATCGAAATCGAACGCATCAACTTGGGGGAGTATTACGGCCTCATCCTTTTTGCCACTGTCGGGATGATGTTCATGCCCATGGCCACAGATCTGCTCTCTTTTTATCTCTCTCTGGAATTGATGTCCATGTCTTTTTATGTGCTGGTCGCCTTTATGAGAAAAGATCCCAAATCGGTCGAGGCGGGCATCAAGTATTTTCTTGCCGGCGTCTTTGCCTCCGGGGTCATTCTCTATGGCATTGCCTTTCTCTACGGGGCTTCCGGGACAACCAACCTCAATGCGATCGCCACCTTTATCGCCACGCAAGAAATCGGAAAAAGCCCCTCGCTGATGATGTCCTTCGTCCTCTTGGTGACCGGATTTGGATTTAAGATTGCCGCGGTACCCTTTCACATGTGGGCGCCCGATGTTTATGAAGGTTCGCCCACGCCGATCACCGCCTTTCTTTCCGCCGGATCGAAGGCTGCTGCTTTTTCCGTCATGCTTCGTGTTTTGATCAACGGCTTCGGCCTGACCAGCGGCAGCTGGTGGCCGATCTTGTGGATCGTCGCCGTCCTCACCATGACGCTGGGCAATCTGGTTGCGATGGTGCAGACCAGCATGAAACGCCTGCTGGCCTACTCTTCCATCGCACACGCGGGATATATTCTCATGGGCCTCATCGCCGCCACCCAATTGGGTTTCGCCGCCATCCTGATCTATCTCGTTGGCTATGCCTTTATGACCTTGGGGGCCTTTACCTTGGTGATTCTGCTTTGCAGAACCAACCATCGTGGCGACCAAATTAGCGATTTTAGAGGGTTAGCGCGCATCCACCCCTTCGTCGCCGGCACCTTTATCCTCTTCGCCCTGTCCCTTATCGGCATACCGCCCACCGCCGGATTTGTCGGCAAGCTATTTTTATTTAATGCGGCCATTCAGGGCGGTTTTTATTGGCTGTCGATCATCGGCGTGCTCAATAGCGCCATCTCATTGTATTATTATTTTAAAGTCGTCAAGGTCATGTACATGGAAGAGCCGCCCGACGACCTCCGCTTGTCCTTTTCACCCGGTATGAAGATCGCCGTCGGCGTTACCGCCTTTATCACGCTCTTTCTCGGTCTTTATCCGGAACCTCTCATTAAGGCCGCCCTCACCTCCGTCAAGATATTTTTGTAAAGCCAAGCCTCCAAGTATCGACTTTTATAATACCCATTGCCTTGATGAATGATAGGGGCCCCGCCTTAGAAGAATGGTCTTCCACTAAGCGCCTAAGCACCCGTTTTTTGGAAGCTCATGAAAGAGGTTTTATGTTCGGATGGTATTGAGATGAGGAAATGAAAGGCTTTTTGCCGGACGGGGTGGGTGAGCCCCTTAGTGAAAATCTTCTTTATTAATGCCCAATCTTTCGAGGGTTTCGTAGAGGGAGGGGCGGCTGATGTCCAGGGCGATGGCGCTGCGGCTGATGTTACCTTTGTTCCACGTGAGGACTTTTTTGATCCAATCGCGTTCGGCCTCTTCGCGTACGGATTTGAGCGTCCGAATTTTTTGGGTCTTTAACAAGGGGGGCAGGTCGAAGTCGTCCGGCGTGAGAAAGCGGCCGTTTGCCATAATAATGGCGCCTTTGATCTTGTTTTCGAGTTCGCGAACGTTGCCGGGCCAAGCATGTGCGCGGAGCAGGTCGAGGGCCTCCCGGCGAAATCCCTTGACCTGTTTTTTGTACTCTTTCGTAAATCGTTGAAAGAAGAGGTGGGCCAAGAGGTCGATGTCGCCTTCCCGCTCACGCAAGGGAGGAACCTGCAGGCTGACGACATTTAAACGATAGTAGAGGTCTTCTCGGAAGCGTCCGTCTTCGACGGCCTTTTTGATGTCCGTGTTTGTCGCGGCCAAAATCCGAACATTGACTTGAATTTCCTGACGTCCTCCAACACGCACCAGACAGAAGTCTTGAAGAAAACGAAGCAGTTTCACCTGCAGGGCCAGAGGCATTTCTCCGATTTCATCCAAGAAAAGCGTGCCCCCTTCCGCGAATTCGATCTTGCCTTTGCGCTGCTGATGTGCCCCGGTAAACGATCCCTTTTCGTGCCCGAAGAGCTCGGCTTCGAGCAATTCCGCCGGAATCGATCCGCAATTGATCGCCACAAAGGGTTTGTCTTTTCGTGGGCTGAATTGATGCACGGAATGGGCGATGAGCTCTTTGCCGGTGCCGCTCTCTCCTAAAATCAGGACCGGGGCGTCGGTTGCCGCCACGCGTTTGACCGCCCCGAAAATCTGTTGCATCGCGGGGGATTGGCCTTCTAATCGCCCCATGTCGCTTCCGACCACTTTGGCTTGAAGCGCTTCATTCTCTTTTTCCATTTCATAGAGATGAAGGGCCCGCCGAAAGATGATCTGGAGCTCCTCTAGATCGACCGGTTTCGAAAAGAAATCGTAGGCGCCGTGGGTGATGGCTTTAATCGCATTTGCGCGCTCGATATTTCCCGAGATAATAATGACTTTGGTTTTGGGGGCTTCATCCAGAATTTCCTTGAGGACCCGAAGCCCTTCGATCTCTTGGCGGGGAAAAGGGGGAAGGCCTAAGTCGAGGGCGACCAGGGGCGGAGCTTCTTTTTTAAACAGCGCCAGGGCCTGCGCGCCATCCCCCGCGAGGTGGACGGCGTAGTCGTTCGAAAGGCCCCATTTCATTTGGGTTAAAATGACTTCATCATCATCGACAATGAGCAGCTTGGGTAATATCGGAGAGGCTTCGGTGCTGGCGTTTGTTAGGGACGCGGGATCGGGCGGCGGCGGGGTTTCCACGGAGCTCCTTTTAATCGATACGATTTAATGCTTAGCGCATTGAGGGGCGTTTCAATGAGGGAAATGCGAAAGACAGAGGCCCCAATTCCTTGGTGATTTTATCACAGTTCGGCGCTTTTTTGGGAGCCCGGACTCGGCTGGCCCGTATCGCCATGCGGACTTATTTCTTCAAGATTCGGAACAGTGCCTATTCTTTTATGGGTTCTTTCACGGATGCATGAGCTAAGGACACGGCTTCGCCCGAGGTCTCCGGATGGGTTTTAGCCCGAATCTGACGGCTGATCTTCAGACCCACACACATCACGATCGTGCCAAAGACGATATAAATGGGGGCAAGATAGGCTTGGAGCGGCAACCCATTCCCATCGGCGTTTCTCAGATGGAGGACAAGGCGATATCCCCAGATCGTTAACAGGATAGAGCCCGAGCGAATCAGCGAGATGGCACTCCTTTTATTCAACATTTTCTTCCGCAGTCCGACTCTGATAATGGACGAAGCAATCCACAGCGAGAGCGCGGCCACCAAAAGATGGGGCGCGAAGCGTTCATCCTCGGCGTGATGCCGCAGTAAACGGTAGAGACGGATGCTTCCGACCCCCAAGAGGACCCAGCCGGACACGACGAGAAAGCGCTGAATTTTTCGAGACATCATTATGATTCCAACGAAAGGAAGGTCATCATAACATCTCTCTTATTGGACTCACAAGATCACCGTGAAAAAAACGTCGGATTCGGGAGAATAAGGTTGTACCCGGACTCGTATATTAAGGGCATCTATTTTTTGCAAAAAGCGTGTCGGTTCGCTCCCTGATGTAATGCGGTCGATCAAGGTTTCTATTGTCCTTTATCGCATCGAATTGTCCCTGAGCATTGTGCCGATTTTAATAATCGGACCCAGATCGACGAGGGCGGAAAATCGAATATCGAAGGGCTTGCGGAGTGAAAAAAGCCTTTAAGCGGGCTTTCTCTTTTGCTAAACTAGCCAGCGGCTTAATGCGATTATTATCCTGGGGTCCCCGGACCTGCATTCCGCTCCGCTTCAAGCGCAAGACGTCATTTTCGGAGCCGTCGGATGCGCCGCCCCCGTTGCTTAGCGCTTCAAAATAGACTACTCTGCTTTAGGCCTATGGATGCGCAGGCACGCACGAATCCCATGGGGTCCGCCATTTTAAAATAGAGCCCGCTTACATGAAATTATTACACACCCGAATTCGCGTGGGAGACTTGGAGCGCTCCCTCTCCTTTTATTGCGATCGCTTGGGATTCCGAATCGCAACGCGAAGCGACAGATCCCCGTCGGGGAACCGGATTGTCCTTTTGACGCTTCCCGGCAATGCGCACCAGCTCGAGTTGTGCTGGTCGGCGGATTATCCTCTGAAAGTGCCGGAAGATTTAATGCACCTGGCGCTCGGCGTTCCCGATTTAATCGCTTGTTGCGCCCGGCTCGAGGCCGCGGGCATTGTTATTTGGCCGGAGGGCTGGCGGACCAAATTGATTCAGGGCGCCAAGATGGCCTTTATCGACGATCCGGACGGCTATGAGATCGAGTTGCTTGAACGGGAGCCCGAGGCCTTTTTAAAAGGCGATTCCGGCTCCAGCGAATTGCCCATTGAGTCCTAGCGTCAAGGGCCTCGACATCGCGAAGACGATGCGGGTGTCGATTTTATCTCCGAAGGGACCGAAGAAAGCAAGGATGAGGATCGAAGCGAAGCCTGAATCAAGGCGTCTTGGGGATGCGGGCCGTCGATTTTTGGAGTCGCAAAGATGCTGTTAGTCATGGACATCGCCACCGCCTTCTTTGGTTTGTGCGCCTTCCTGTTTGCCTTTGGCGGGGATACGATAGGAGAGTCGACCCTTCTTTTTGGCGGGGATCGATGGTCGAACACTGAAGGTGCCCCCTTCTTCAAAAGAATTACGGCGCGGGGATGGCTGGCCATCCTTTGTCTGCTTGTCGCGATCGGACTGGTGGCGGGAAAGGAGGCGGTTAAAAAACAAAGCGAACAAGACGATATCGTCAAACAGCTCAAAACGGAAGAAGAAAATGTCATCCTCAAAGGACTCATCTCAAAACATATCTCGGATATTTTAGCGCTCCAAAAGGAAAGTGGTAAAACGAATGAAACGCTGTCCGGGATTAACGATGAAATCGAGGCGCATCATTTATTGTCGATCGAATCGGCTTTTAAACTGAGCGTCAAGCCGCTCCGTGAAAAAGACCAAGCTGTTGTTCAGATCGATGGCCGCGAGACGATCCCGATCCCCTCGCAATTTCAAGACCAGATGCATCTTGTGGGGGGAGACCAATTTTATTTTGCGACCCTTGTTCAGAATGCCTCGGAGGCCGATCTGCTGTCGCTTCACTTGGAATTGGGGGACAAGCGATATCCGCTTTTCGAGGGCTCGGCCCGTGGCTTTTTCGAGCGAACGCTCCGTCTGCCGGGAAATCCGGAGCATCCGATTCCCGCCGTCATCAGCAACCCTTTGGGCCTGCGAAATATATGGATAAAAGTATTCGTTTGGCCCAAAGACCTTGTTGAGGAGGAGGATGTTTTCAGAGCCTTAGTCTTAAACAGTCCTTTTTCTAAAGAAGCGAAAGAGAAATACAAGGTGATTAAGGCGGACATGCTCAATGTCCGCGTGGTTCCCTCCCCCTCCGCAGCCCTTGTTGCGCGCCTGCCCCGCGGCAGCTTCGTTCAAAAAATTCGGGATGATAAGGATTGGATGGAAGTCATAACCGCGGAGGGCAAGCAAGGATGGGTGACCGGAAAGTATGTTGCAGAAATCGAATAGCGCTGTGGTCCCCAATGCGATCCCATTCATAGCACGAAAACCTTCTCTCCGGGGTAAAGGCTAAGCCCTACCCATCAATGCCAAAAACACACACATGTCTTCGTTTCAGCATTTCTAAAAATAGAACATTGAGGTTTTCAATCCTCCTCCTGTTGATGTTTGTGTTTTGTCTCGGGGCCGCCGCAGAACCCAAGTTAAAGGACCTCGGGGCGCAAGACTTTGTCTTCAATCGCTTCAATCGGGACTATCGGGATCTGGATCCGAAGATGGGTGAGATTCAAAGCGGCCCGCTCGTGATTCAGCTGAGTTCCCCCAAGCAGGTCATCTTGATCCGTGGCCATCGCCTGTCGGTACAGCCCGCCGGCGATGGCAGGCACCGCGCTCGATTGGAAATCGAATTCGAAGGCTCTGGAGATGTGTCGGCCGATATTACCTTGATTGGGTTTAAGACCCGCTTGTCGGATCGCTTTTGGATGCCGCGGCAAAAAAAGGTGATCGAGGGGGAAATCCACGTGAAGCGAACTGAAGCGGGATATCGCTTGACGCCTTTAAAATTACCAAAGGCAATTGAGATTCGGATACGCACCGGCCTGGGAAACCGGGTGGTCGATTGGTGCAACAGTATGGCCTGGCTTTCGGCCTCGCTGATTGACTGTCAGGATTTGGACCGTGCGCTCAGCACGCCCTCCCTGCCACTCGATCCGAAGGCGGTTCTTCTCATTGTCGACGACGACCTCCTGCCGGAAGAGCGGGCAGAACTGGATCGTTACTTGCGATTGCAGAACGCCCGCTAAGGCGGGTCTCGAACCCGCGGCGGCCACCATTCTGGCCGCCGCTGCGTATTGCGCCTTTATTTTTTCTTCTCGTTTTTTACCTTTCTTTTTTCCTTTAAAGTCAGCTTGGGTTTCTTTTTTTCTTCTTTTTTGCCTTTGTCTTTACTTCCTTTATCTCCCATTCCTCGTTCTCCTTGTTTGTGCCGTGGAATATCGAACGGCTTTGTGAATGTCTGTGGAGAATACCCGCCGACATCGTTCTTCCCTCCTGCCTTTCGATTGCAATGTTGAAGCGCGGAGGAGGGTCCGCCCTCCGTGTCGAAATGTACCTAATTTTTCAATGATTTTCAATTTAAAAAATCAATCGAAAGCCTTTGATCATTTAAGATTACGGGGACCTTTTCTATTCACCTTTCTCGAGGTCTTCACGTCAGTCTGCGGTTTGTTTGTTCGCTCGGTCGGAGATGTAAAAATAATGACGAGGATGATGTCTATATAGAGATTTCATTGAAGTCATCAACGCGGGGATGTCCCCCAAGTTGCGCGGATTGTTCCGGGCTCGGAGGCATTGGATCGCGAATCACCCAGCAGGTCTGCAACCCCGCTCGCTTCGCTGCATCGAGTTCGGGTTCCAGATCCGACAAAAATAGAATTGTTTCTGCTGGCAATCCGATTTCCGTGGCGATTTTCTCGTAAGACGCCGCGTCTTTCTTCGGGCCGGTCGTGGTATCGAAATAAGCAGTGAAGAGATAACGCAAATCGCCGAAGACGCTGTGCTCGAAAAAAAGCTGCTGGGCCTTGATCGAGCCGGAGGAATACACATAGAGCGGGATACCCGCTGCGTGCCAGGCCTTGAGCACCTTGGCGGCATCGGGATAGACATGGGCCCGGAAGTCGCCGTTGCGGTAGCCGACTTCCCAAATCAGGCCTTGCAGGGTTTTAAGCGGGGTGACTTTTTGATCCGAGGCGATCCAAGCCAAAAACTGCGCGATCACCGCATCGAGGTCGCATACCTCCCGGCCGACCATGGCCGTGGCCTCCCTAATCAGCGGCTGGATTTTTTGGTCTTCCGCGTGTTGCCGCACATAGTCCGGAAGGGCCGCCGCCGCGTAGGGAAAGAGGGTATCCTTGACGAAGGCGATGGCGCTGGTGGTGCCTTCGATATCGGTGACAATGGCCTTAACCAAGGGCCTTAATTATCCAGTCGCGAAAAGCGCTCGGCGATTTTGGAACCGGTGTAATTCGCCACCCAGCCCTCTGGGTTGTTAAAGAGGCGGATGGCGACAAAGCGGGGGTTCGGTCCCATGTCGAACCAATGGGTGGTGTTCGCGGGCACGCTGATCAAGTCCCCTTTTTTGCACAGCACTTCGTAGACCTTGTTTTTGACATGCAGGGCGAAGAGCCCTTCCCCATCGACAAAAAAACGGACCTCGTCCTCGCTGTGGCTGTGCTCGCTTAAAAACTTTTCCCTGAAGGCCGTTTTTTGGGGATGATCGGGCGTGAGGCTGACGACGTCCACCGTTTGATAGCCTTCTTCTCGAATGAGCCGGTCAATATCCTTCTGGTAAGCGGCTAAAACTTTATCCTGGGCATCGCCGGCATGAACCGATTTAGAGGCCGACCATTGCTCAAAACGCACGCCGATGCCTTTCAGGGTGTCGGCGATTTCCAATTTCTTCTCGCTTTGTTTTAAGATTTGTTTTGGGTTTTTATCGTCGAACACCGAAATTCGGCTCATGTTGATTTCTCCTCTTTAAAATGAGATGCCGCGTTCATTGACGACATTCTATTTCACAAGCCAACAAAAACTCAAGGGCCTCCAAGTGTTGCAGGGCCTCCCTGATGTCCTTTCCCCAAACATAGGCCCCGTGTCCTCGAATGAGGTAGGCCCAGCACGGCGCCTGGGCTTCTTTCAATCGAGAGGTCACCGTCTCGGCCAGGACTTTCATGTCTTGTGTATTTTCAAAAATCGGAAGGGCCCATTCTGTCTCGGGGCTCGAAATACCCCGAAAGGCCTTGAGGAGTTCATAGCCTTTGAGGATAAGTTGCGACTGGCCGTTCAATCGGCGGCTCAGCACCGTGCTGTTTGGGGAATGGACATGGAGCACGGCCCCGGTTTCAGCGGATTGCCGATAGAGTAGGGTGTGCAGCGACGTTTCGGCGGAGGGTTGGCCTTTGGTTAATGGCTTGCCCTCGAAATCGACGGCGACGACATCATGGTCCTTCAATTTTTCTTTATCTTTTCCCGATTGCGTTATCGCGCAGGCCGTCTCGTCGATGCGCATCGAAAAATTCCCGCTGGTCGCGGGCGCCCAACCCCTCCGGTAAAGGTCGTGGCTGAGGACGGCAATTTCCTTCGCGATCTCTTTAAATTTCAACTCAGAAAAAATATTCATTGGCTCTATCCGTTCTTAAGCGTCCAATCCCTTCTTACCCAGGGCGGCATCCTAACATGATGTCGTCTTGGATGGAAGTCAGCCTTGAAGCCCGCTTCAGGCCTTGATCAGGGTCCAAATACCAATGCCGATAAAACCGGTTCCCGCGATAGAGTTCAAGGTTTTTTCGCTCACGACCTGAGAAAGGTATCCTCCGGCCAAAACCCCGATACCGGAGGCGAGTACCAAGGCCATCGATGCGCCAAAAAAAACGGTCCATTTACTCACGGCCTTGTCCGCGGCAAAGAGCATCGTCGCCAGCTGGGTTTTATCGCCCAACTCCGCGAAGAATACAGCCGAGAAAACACTCAACAGCATTTTAAAGTCCATCGATTCATCTTCCTTCTTGGGGGTGATTGTTGACCTTATTGGCTGCGTTTGTCGATCAGGGTCATGTCTTCCGCCGAAAGGCTCAGCTTCATCGCCTCCGCGCTGGCCCGGGCGTTTTCGGGACGGCTCGCGCCGGGAATGGGAATGATCACCGGTGACTGGACCAAAAGCCAGACCAGGGCCACCTGGTAGGGACTCATCTTATTACGTTCGGCGATGTCTTGCAGCAGGGCATCCCGTCCTGTCCGCTTGTGTCTGCGGAAGCCGCCGACGGGGCTGTAGGGGAGAAAGGCGATGCCTTCTTTTTCGCAATAGGCCACCACCCCTTCTTCAAAGGCCTCCCGTTCATAGAGGTTGCATTCGTTTTGCACGCTGACGATTTCGACAATCCCTTGGGCCTCTTTCATTTGATCGACCGAGACGTTCGACAAGCCCACGTGCCGGATTTTCCCCGTCTCCTTCAGTTCGCGCAAGGCCCCAACGCTGTCGGCGAAGGGCACTTCATCGTCCGGGGCGTGGAGCTGGTAGAGATCGATGCAGTCGCACTTCAGTGCGACTAAGCTCAGCTCGCAGGCATGCTTTAAATGTTTGGGCTCGCCATGGGTCGTCCAAGCCGCGTTGGGCCGTTGCATGCCGCCTTTCGTCGCGACGATCACCGGCGTGGAGCCGCCCCAGGCCTTGATGCCCTCCGCGATAAGCTTTTCATTGTGGCCGATATCGCTGTGATCCAAACAATAGACATCGGCCGTATCGATAAAATCGATGCCTGCGTCCAAGGCCGCACAAATCGTTTGAATGGATTGCGCCCGATCCGGGCGTCCCTGAATCGACATCGGCATGCCGCCCAAACCGATGGGATTGACGCTGATACCGGACCTGCCGAGTGAACGACGGTTCATGCTGGCCTCCCTTGTGGGTTTCGGATTCGCATTAGTCGATAGTACAGAATTACGTAACACGTTTCAATGAGATGAGAGGGTCCAATCGCGTAGAACGAAATGTGATCAATTCGTGAGAAATGCACAATCATCGCGTGACCTTCCTCACTTATCCTCGACATGAACCCGCAGCGATTATCGTATTTAAAACGCGTGCGGGCTTCACCATTCGACTCACGTTTACCCATCGAGGAGGAAACCATGAAAAAAATCTCTACAGCCCTATTCGCCGCGGCGCTCTTCGCGACGCCTGCCATAGCGGGAGACATCACCGTTGAAATCACCAACTTGACGAACGGGATTTATTATACGCCTTTGCTGGTGGCCAAGCACGGCGCGCAGATGGATCTGTTCGAGCCGGGCATGCCCGCATCGGTCCATCTGAAGGCCATGGCCGAAGGGGGCGATATCTCGGGCCTGATTGCCGATCTCGAAGCGGAAGGCGCGGACATTGTCGCCAATCCCGCGGGCGGTCTCTTGGCCCCGGGCCAAACGGCGACGGCAAGCTTTATGCGGGGAGGCCGGAATAATCGCCTTTCCATCGTGGCGATGTTGCTGCCGACGAACGACGGCTTTGTCGGCCTCGACAGCTTGCCTATTCCGAAGGCGCGCGGGACCTACACCTATGACCTGCTTGGCTACGATGCCGGCACGGAAGCCAATGACGAAATTATCAATGGAGGCGGGATGCCGGGTGTTCCTGGAATCCCGGCCGATCCTGGCGGAAACGGCGGCACCGGGGCCTCGGGCGTGACGATGGCCGAGCACAACCAGACGGTCCACGTTCATCGCGGGACCCTTGGAGATGACGATCCCAACGGCGGCATGAGCGATTTAAATCGCAGCGTGCATCATTGGCTGAATCCCGTTGCAAAGGTCACGATCCATATCAACAAGGGAATGGGTGGCGGCGATTAAGGACCGACTGTCCGGTGGGCCCTCAGGCATTTGCCGGAGGGCCGCCGATTCGGATAGAATCGGTTTCCGGTTGACGGTTTACAGATTGAAAATGTTGTGATGTTTTACCCCCCTTTAACAAAGGGGGGTAAGGGGGGATTTCATGTTTGAAAGTCAAAGGCAAATCCCCCTCGATCCCCCTTTGTTAAAGGGGGAAGTTGAAGAGAAAAGAAAAAGAAAGAATACGCATGCGAAAGATTCTTGTTATTGAAGACAACCCAGATATCGCCAACTTGGTGGCACTGCATCTACGCGATTTGGGAGATGATGTGAAAATCGCAAGCGACGGTACGAAGGGAATGGATGCCGTGACCGTGGGGCACTTCGACCTCGTCGTGCTCGATCTCATGCTGCCCGGCGTCGATGGTCTGGAGATCTGCCGGGCCTTACGCGCCAAGGCGGATTACACCCCGATTCTCATGCTCACGGCAAAAACCGGCGAAATCGACCGGGTGCTGGGGCTGGAGATGGGGGCGGACGATTATTTGACCAAGCCCTTCAGCGTCCGGGAACTGCTGGCGCGTGTGAAGGCCATCCTGCGGCGGACCGACTTGGCCAAAAAGAAAGGCCCCGATGCCCACCCAAAAGTAATCCATGCCGGGGGCCTCGAAGTGATTGAAGCCAAGCGCCAGGTGAAGCGCGAGGGGCAGTTGATCGATCTCACGGCCAAGGAATTTGACCTGCTTTGGTTTTTTATCAATCACCCCGGTCATGTCTTCAATCGAGGTCAACTGCTCGACAAAGTTTGGGGCTACGGACACGACGGTTACGAACACACGGTGAATTCCCACATCAACCGGCTCCGCGCCAAGATCGAAAACGATCCCGCCGAGCCCCGCTACATCCTCACCGTCTGGGGCGTCGGCTATAAATTTTCCGAGGAAGAGATTCCTTCTTTATAAGATGATGACTGAAGCCCAAGAAAAGCGCCCGCGTTTCTTCAAAACCCTCTACAGCAAGCTGGCCTTTGTGCTCTTTCTCTTTGCCCTGTTCAGCGCGACTGTATTTTTATATTCCGTACGGAGCGCTGCCCAAAGCTATCACCAGGAGATCACCCAAAAGCTCAATCGGACCTTGGCGGCGAACATTGCCAAAGACGCACTTTTATTGGAAGGCGATGAAATCAATCGCCCTGCCCTCGAAAACATCTTTCACATGCTCATGGTGATCAACCCCAACATCGAGGTGTATTTGCTCGACAAGCAGGGGAAGATATTGGCCTTCTCCGCAGCCAAAGAGAAGATCAAGCGGGAGGCTGTAGATCTGAAACCGGTGCAGGCCTTGATCGACAGGGGTGGGACGGCGCTTCAATTTCCTCTTTATGGCGACGACCCGCGGCATCTGAGCCGCCGGAAAATATTTTCGGCCGCCCCCATTTCGACCGAAGGGCTTAGCGAAGGATACCTCTATGTGATTTTAGAGGGGGAGGCCTTCGACAATGTCGTCGAGATCTTGCAGGGGAGTTATAGCCTACGGACCAGCAGCTTTGGCCTGGTGGCGAGCCTCAGCATTGCCCTGATCGCCGGACTTTTAAGCTTCGGCCTCTTCACCAAAAGGTTCAAGGCCCTTTCCGAAGTGATCCTGAATTACACGAAGGGCCAGTTTAAACGCGACCCCGATTCACGTTATCGATCCGGCCTTGCACCCAGGGACGAGATCGACCAACTCGGGGCCCACTTTAACATGATGGCCGACCACATTGATCAACAGTGGGATGAATTAAAATGTTCCGATGCCCTGCGGCGCGAGATGGTTGCCAATGTGTCGCACGACCTTCGCACGCCCTTGGCCTCGCTCAACGGTTATTTGGAAACCATGCTGATCAAAAAAGGCAGCCTGAGCGAGGCCGAAAAATCGGAGTATCTTGAAACCGCGATGCGGCACAGCCAAAGGCTCGGCACGCTTATCGAAGAACTTTTTGAATTGGCCAAGCTCGATTCCTATCAAAAATTGATGGAGACCGCGTCCTTTTCGATGGGCGAGCTGGTGCAGGATGTGGTTCAAAAGTTTAAGCTCTCGGCGCGTGAAAAAGGCATCGACATCGCCGCTGACTACGGCCAAAAGTTGCCCTTTGCCCTCGGTGATATCGGCATGATTCAACGGGTGCTGGAAAATCTCATTGAGAATGCCTTGCGCCACACGCCAGAGGGCGGACGAATCGAGTTGGCTTTATTGGAAGAGAGGGCTGCGTCCGATGGCAAGCGCCTGGTGGTGAAAGTGAGCGACACGGGTTCGGGCATTCAAGCCGAAGACCTGCCGCACCTCTTCGACCGTTTTTACCGTCACCCCAAAAGCCGCCAAGGCGGCGGGCACGCCGGATTGGGGCTGGCGATCGTCAAGCGCATCCTGGAACTGCACGGGGGTGGGGTGATTGCCGAGAACGGGCAGGATCGGGGTGCAGTATTTACTTTCAATCTGCCGACCGTTTAAAGATTTAGCGCTAGGGTTTTTCCGAAGAAGCCTTGAGCCGCCCTTTTTTGGAGCGCCGGTGAAAAAGCGCATCCAGGAATACATTTCAAGCGAACACGGCCTCAGACCCTTCGCTTATTCTCCCCTGGGATCGAGGGTGACGACCACCCGCCGGTTTTTCTGGCGCCCTTCGGCGGTGGCGTTGTCGGCAATCGGACGATTCCAGCTGAAGCCTCGGGTGATGAGCCGCTGGCCCTGAATGCCGAAGCGGTCGACCAAGGCGTTTCTCAGGCTTTCCGCGCGCTCCAGCGACAGCCGCTTGTTCAACTTTTCAGGCCCGGTGGTGTCGGTGTGGCCTTCGATCTCGATCACGGCCTCCGGAAATTTCTTGAGATAGTTGGCGATACGCTCGACCTCCCCCATGAATTCTTCCTTGATTATCGAAAGGCCGGTGTCGAAGCGGATATGCGACTGGGTCGTGGTCTTTTCCTTAATCACCAGTGGACAACCGTGTTCGTCGACGGGCGTGCCCGCCGGGGTGCCGGGACAGCGGTCATTACTGTCAAGCACGCCGTCTCCGTCGCTGTCATTATCAACTTCTATCGGGCAGCCTTTTTCGTCAACCGCGAGGCCCCGGGGGGTGTCCGCGCAATGGTCGCGGCTGTCCGGCACACCATCTGCGTCGGTATCCAAGGTGCAGCCGAATCGGTCCGTAATTAAACCGGCCGGGGTGTTTGGACACTTGTCGAGGTGGTCCGGCACCCCGTCTCCATCGCTGTCCAGCGGACAGCCGTGTTGATCGACCGACACGCCGTGGGGTGTGTTGGGACATAAATCGCGGCTGTCCGGCACGCCGTCTTTATCGCTGTCCGCATCTGCGGGTGCGCCTGCGGATGTGGGATCGCTAGCGGCGCGGACATCGTTCTTGCCGCGGCCCCACGCAAACTCGAAGCCTAGGGTATAAACCATGTTGTGTTCGGTGTGTCCGTCGTCAACCCAGACCTGGCGGACGTCGGCCCGGAGGGCCATCGCATCGGAGAAAAAGTACTTCGCGCCGAGGCCGTAGTTTAACATTAAGTTATGATCCGCGCCCGTGTCGTTGCCGTTAAAGCTTTGTCCGCCCCCACCCGCCGCCAAGAAAGGAAGGAATTTTCCTTGGGTCGACAAGTGGTAGAGACCGTCCAGGTTGTAGAGGAACCCGTTGACGCCATTATCGCTCCCGGTTTTGAGTTTCGATTCCGTGGGGACATAGAGTATGACCGCTTCCGTCGTCCAACGCGATGTGAGGTGGCGACTGATTCTCAATCCCGCTAAGGCGCTGTTTTTGAGTTGCTGATGGCGGTCGAAGGCATAGATGCCGAGCGTCGGACTAAAGGAGTAGGTTTCGGGTTCGAATCCGGCCTGTGCCCTTGCACCCAGACTTAATACGACGAACACGAGCAATGCGGATATCCCTTTCAATGTGTTTTCCTCTCTATTTTTAGTCGCACGGACGCTTTTCCCGCCGTCAATAAGCGGCGGGTTCCGTCGTATAACATGGGTTGTAAATCCAAGACCTTTACATGCATTTTCAGATTTTTAGGATTAGCGGTCCAAGATTGTAATCGTTCCGGACACGTTGGTCAGATGAAGGCCGTCGCCGCCGCTTGTCGCGGAAAGGGTATCCAAGACAATGTGCACCGTGGTATTGGTGGCCTCAATACCCTCTCCGCCGTTGGCGTCGATGCTTCCTCCCGCGATATTCAAGGCGACCCCGCCGATTTGGAGGCCCGTTCCAGCTTGCGTCCGTATCGTCAGTCGGTCGTTAAAGGAGACGGTCGCTTCGGAATGCCCCACCGCGATCACCCCGCGTCCCAGCGTGGTGGAAACGCTGACAGGGCCGTTGAAAACGATGTCGCCCCGGATATTGTCGAAGCGGAGTCCCCTTTGTGAAACATTTGAGAGGGTGTTGTCGGCATCAAATTGGATGAGTCCCCCGGTGGTGTCGCTGATATCGATTACGAAACCGTTGGTGCTGACCAAAATCGTCGAATTGCTGACACGGACATTGGCGTTTCCGCCATTGATTTCAAAGACGTCGTTTGTCGATTGAAGGAAGCGCGAATTAGAAATCCGAACCTCGCCACTGGGCTGGAACAGGCGAATGCCCTGATTTAGCGAACCGCTGACCTCCAGGTTGTGTAGTGTCGCGCCCGTAAAGTTGTTTCCCACGATGCCGGAGGCGCCATTGTTCGCGAAGAGCCCAAAATCCCGGACTTGCACGCCGTTGGCAAGCGTCAATACAGCGGTGCCGCCGTTGTTTTCGAGTGTCGCCCCGCCCTTGCCTGTGGGGTCCGCAACCCAGTAGACGATGGGTCCCAGAAAACGTGGATTGACGCCGCTAAAGTCCACTTCGGCATTTCCAGCGGCAAAGCCGACCAGTAGCTGACGATCCCGCAGTTGCAAGCCGCCGGTGGCGGCAATATTTCCGGTCCCGTCCTCCACCAGGAGAATAACGTCTCCAGGCGCTGCGTTGGCCTCGGCGAAATCCGCGTTGGTGGGATTTTCCGGCGTGCCGGGGCCGTCTCCGGTGGCGTCAACGAAATAAAATCGGTTTCCGAAACCGGTATCGAGCGAAAGTGTGCTGTCCTTCACGAATGTCGTGCCCGTGAAATCGTAGGTCCCTTGGGTCACGCCGACCGTGTTCAGCGGAATACCGGCGTTGATCGTTCCGTTATTAAAATCCAGCGTGGCATTGGAGGCGGCGTCGAAGTTAAAGGCCGTGACCACCTGTTCGATGGCGCCGCCATTCGCAACGGCGATCGCGCCCGAGGCCCCGCGCAGATCGACGCCGATCGAGCCCGCCCCGCCGGTCCCGGCGATGTTCAGGGTGTCGATGGCTACGTTCGCGGTGGAATTGTTCAGGTTCAATCCCGTTCCTCCACCCAAGCCGGTGATATCAATACGCTCAAAGGCCAGCGAACCCTTTGCGCCGGACAGGTCGATGGCGTTCCCGGCGGTGCGGTCGATAGTTAAGCTGCCGAAAGTTATTTCGCCCGTGTTGTTTCGGACCACCAGGCCTTGCCCGCTGTTTCGAATGACGCCGTTGCCGACATTCACCGACCCCGAGAGTCCATCAAGGAAGATGCCGGTTCCGCCCGCCTGATCCACGGAAAAGCCGGAAATGGCAACCTGTCCGCTGACGTTTTCGAGGTGGAGGGCATGATTCGCTGCGTTAAGGATCCGGAGATCGTGAAGCTGGGTGCCATTCAAGTCACGACCGAAAACGGCTGCGCCAGGCGAAAGGATGTCGAATCCTTTTACGATCGATTGATTTGAGAGCGTCACCGTACCGTCCAAAACCGGGCGGCCACCTAGGCCGGTGAGGGAGAGGTGGTCACCGCTCGACAAATTCAAAACGATGTCACCCTCGCCGCCGATGACTTGCCGCCGGTCGGTACCCAGGCCGGCAATGGACGTCGTGAGATCGACGTTGCCTACAATGTTACCTGCGCTATCGACCAAGACCATGATGTCGCCCGATCCGTAGCTAGGGTGGTTCGCGACGTCGGCCAGCGTGCAGGGGTTGCTCTGGGTGCAATTCCCGGTGCCGTTGTTATTCACGAAAAAGACATCCAGGATTTCTCTGGATTCCGGATCGACAATGCCCGTGGGCGCGCCCGCGCCTCGGGTTTCATCGGTATCGACTAGGGTCACAATATCCACGTCACGTTGAACAAAGGCCATCATGTGGTTTTCAAAGCCGCGTGCCGGGTTCCTCGAGGTTTTTCCGAAGGGAATACGCAGCCGGGCCATGACGAGGCCGTCCGTTCCGCGAAGGTCATCGTCCCGGAGCTCCGCGCCCAGCGTGATTTCACTGCCGACCCAGTTGAACAGATCGTGCATGCGGTATTCTAATCGCGCGCGAGGTCCGGCGATCTCGAGGGTTTCGGAGCGGTCGAAACGGAAGTATCCACCATAGAACCACAGTTCGTGATCCTGAATCGTCTCGATCCCGTAGCCGAGTTCCACATCGAATCCGGGTAGCGCCCACTCCTTGTCGGTGATTGTTGTGCTTCTCGTGTTCGAAACGACGGTTGTCCCCAGCAAGGTCGGTGGCCCAGTAAGGGGGGTTGTGCTCGAGCCCACGATATATCCGGTGCTGTCGGGCAAGTATCCATTGGCTCGGAACGACCACTTCGGCGTAAGAATTTCGGCCCCCAGGGTGGCTTGCGAAAAATAGTTCTCGTAGGCAGTCCTGCGGCGATCGAAAAAAGCGTAGGCTCCCCAAATCCAATCGCCACCGGCGATCGGAAGGTCGCCCCGAAGCTGACGGTAGCCCAGGCCCAGATTGCCCTCCATGCCGGTGCCAGAGATGTCGATATAACGCAAATCGGAAAAAAACAAGGCCTTGTCCTTTTGCCAAAGCGGCACCAGGGCATCCAAGCGCGCCAGTCCGCGGCTCCGGTCCGCTTGATATTCGAAGGTCAGTTTCGGCCCCCATTTTTTATCGGACTCGACTGCATCCACGATGCTAGCAGAGATAAAACCATAAAGCCCGATCAGTAAGGCAAGCGCTACTACTGACCATTTGGATTGTGTTTTTGGGGTCGTATTCATATAGGGCTAGACACACTCATGTTTTTTGGGGTTGAAGGTCTGAACGAACAAAGGTTAATTAATATTGATAACTCAATGAAGCCAAGACGGCATAGGAAGTAACATAATTATAATTGGGATACTATATACGGAAGGCTCAGTGGCTTGTCAATATGAAGGATAATCCTCACTTGCGGTCGGATGGATCTTCGCATCGAAAATAGAGCGCCTCAGCCGACCTTAAAAAAGGCATTTCATTAAAACGAGTAAAAGGTATAGAATCAATGCTCGGCGATTTTTTGAACCGATGGCGCGAACCGATCGGCAGGCCCCTCGATGCAAGTCCAAAAAGCGATCATTACCTTTCGAATCGATCATTGCGATCCCTTGGGGCAAGGGGTGGATAAAAGTGGAGAAGGTGTTACTTTTATCGCTAAAACCCTCCCCGGTGAAACGGGAAGGGCTCTCATTTGCAAATCCAAAAAGGGAGTGCACTTCGCGAAATTGATCGCCGTTACGACCCCCTCGGTGCAACGCAGGCCCGCCGAGTGCCCCCATTTCGACGATTGTCCGGGCTGCGACTATTTACACACGGATTACAAGACGGAGCTGGGGTTTAAAACGGCGGCGCTCCGGAAATATTTTCAAAAGATCCCCTTCGACTGGGACCGGCTCGAAGTCCTGGGCGCGCCTGGGCGTTGGGGCTACCGGAACCGCATTCAGTTGCATTACCGGGATGGAAAGATTGGTTTGGTGGACGGTCTACTGGACCGTATCGTTGAAATTCCCGCCTGCAAAGTGATCCAAGCCGCCTTGCGTCCGAGCTTGGAGGCGTTCTATGCCGACCGGCGTTGGGCGCAGGAGAGGCCGGGCCGGGGGCATTGCGAACTCTACGTCCGTGAGGGAAAGGTGGGTACGACATGGAATCGCCCCTATGCGCAGGGGGGCTTTTCGCAAGTGAACGACGAAATGAACGCGGTGCTTCGGCAGGCCGTGACCGACTGTTTGAAGGGGGCGGCCCCCGAGACGATTCTCGATTTGTTTTCGGGCGACGGGAATCTTTCCGATCAGCTTGTCGAAGACCACGCAGCAATGCGGGTGAGGGTCGATGCCGCTCCCATCATGCCTCATCCCGATTTTATCCGCCTAGATCTGTTTAAGCCCCTGGCGCTAAAGGCCTTCGAGAAAAAGGTCCGTCAAGATCGATTCGACGTGCTTTTACTCGATCCGCCACGGAGTGGTTTTTCCATGCTCAATGACTGGGTCTTGCGTTACCGCCCAAAATCACTGATCTACGTCAGCTGTCACCCCGGCACCCTGGCTCGGGATTTGGCCGGATTGGAATCCAGTTATGCGCTGACAAGATTGATGCTGATCGATCTTTTTCCAAGCACGCACCATTTCGAAGTGCTCGTCTTCGTTCGTTTTCGAGACCGAACATCGTCAAGCGCCAACACGGCGTGATGGGATGGCGGATCGGCTTTGCTGCGAAAGTCTATAGAGGGGCTGAAGTCGGATAGGGCGGAGGCAATTTCTCGTTCAGAATAGGGTCAGTCTCTCCAGCGGGTCATCTCTCCCAGCTTATGCTTGCCTTCACGGTTTTCCCTGACTCCCGAGGTTTTCATGGATCTAAAAGAGAAACTCTATCTCTATCTTTCCTACGTAAGCCTTGTCCGCGCCTGGAAAGGCCGGCCCCGGAAAAAAAACGCCCGCAACCGCTTCAAGTCTTAGGTCTCCGCTTATCGACCCTCCTAAAATGAGATCGATCTCTTCTCCGAGGTCGCGCGATTTCCCGTTGGGATTAGGCTTGATTCCGGCATTCCTAAGTTTATTTTCTGCCTGAACCTGCTGAAAATGATGGTAGACCAGTTCGATCGATCCCGTCTCCGTGGGCCGCAATCCAAATCCGAAGGTTTTTACAATCACGTTGCTCAACTCGGGTTCGAAGATCTCTCCGTACTGCTCGACCTTGACCACCCCTGAGAGTTTTGCGGCGTTGTCTTGGAGGCCGGTTTGGCGAAAGGTGGTATCTCGATTGTCATCTGGATTGGAATCGCCCGAGCCATAGGCATAGCCCATCGTGAAGGCGGGACGAAAGCGATACTTTAAGCGCGTGGTCCAGCCGAGATCGAAGCCATAAGCGCTTACGTTTTTTCCTGCATCTTTTCCTACAACGGTTGCCGCCTCCAGCCAGTATTGCTGGTTTTTAATGGACTTGCCTTTCCAGGAAAAGCCGATAAAGGTGGTGGCGAAACGGGACGCCGCCGGGTTGAGTTCGGGGTGGTCCCCATGGCGGTCTACGATATAAAATGCGGCTTCATCTTTTTCCCAGGCTTGATAGATGCCATACAAGATGAGGTTTTTAATCTCGTCTTTTGCCTCATCGGGATCGAAGAGATTGGTGCTGTAAGAAAGTTGCAGCTCCAGCCGGTCGATTTCATAGATCAGCCGAAGGGCGTCGAGGTTGTCGTCGTAGACCCACTCCCGAAAATCCTTAAAACGTTGACGTCCGAACTGTAGGCGCAACGAGGGGCTCATGAAGTCCCGAAAAATAATGTAGCCCTTCTTTAAGTAGAGCCTTGTCGTATCTTCCGTCTTCCCCTGGCCTTCTTTATAAACGGCTTCGCGCTCAAGCTTGAGCTCCGTGAATAATTCCCAGCGGGCCTGTTCTATCCGCGGCGAAGATAGAAATAAACCGGCGATCGATAGACTTCCTGTGGTCTTGCTATCGAGGTCATCATCGCTTTCCTGAAGGTCCCGGTTGTTTCGGAGGCGTTCTTCGAAATTGAGTTTTGTTCCCCACGAAAAGCGGGGTGTGACTTCATGTCTCAAAGGAGGAGAGGATTCGGTATCGATCTCCAGGGCAGGGGACTTTCCTCTGTCCCTGGGCATGAGATTGACCGGTTCCGTTCCCACCGCCATGACTTCCTGCGTTTGAAAGCAGATAACCGTAAGCAGGGAGAAAGCAAGTGAACAAAAAAAGTGAAGGTTCGCTTTGTGGATAAGGCCTCCTTAAAACGCTTCGCCATTCGGTGCCGTCCCCAGGCCTTGATGGCGATACAGTTCACTGTAATAGCCATTCAGGGCGATCAGCTCATCGTGGGTTCCCGTCTCCGCGACCCGTCCCTCCTTCAAGACAATGATTTTGTCGAAATCCTGAATGGCATTAAATTGATGGATAATCACGAGGGAGGTCTTTCCTTCCCGAAAGCGATCCATGGCCTCGTGAATTAATTGAGCGGATTCCGCATCCACCGCCGATGTGGGTTCATCCAAAATCAAAATCGAGGGTTGCTTGATAATCGCGCGGGCCAAGCCGATACGCTGGCGTTGTCCCCCGGAGAGGGTATTCCCCCGCTCGCCCAAAACAGTGGCGTAGCCCTCGGGCAGGGCTGAAATAAATGCGTGGGCGTGAGCCATTTTCGCCGCGTTTAACACCGCTTCATCTGTCGCATCCGGTTTGCCATAGAGAATATTTTCTCTGATCGTTGTTCCAAAGAGAATCGGATCCTGAGCGACAATCCCGATTTCCTGCCGCAGCGATTCGCGCTGGTAGTCCCTGATATCGATGCCATCCACCACGATTGCGCCAGCCTGAATATCGTAGAGACGCAAGATCAACTTCGCGATGGTCGACTTTCCCGCGCCCGATCCACCGACCAGCGCCACGCGTTGGCCGGGCGCCACTGAAAAAGAGAGGGAGTTGAAAAGCCGGCCTTCCCCTTCGTAGCCGAAGGCCACCGCCTTAAAATCAATTTCTCCCCTGAGATTTTTTGCTTTGATCGCGTCCGGCCGATCGCGTATTTCCGGTTCGATTTCCAGCAGCGCGGATATCCGCTCGGCGCTGGTCATGGCCTTAGAAAATTGAACGGAGATCTTGGCGAGTTTTTGGATCGGACCATACATACTGGTGATGTAGGTCGCAAAGATTAAGACATCGCCCGGTGTCATCGCGCCCTTGACCGCCTGCAGCGCAGCAAAAAGAACCGTCGATGAAACACCGAAGGCCTTGATTATCTGGACAGTGCGTGAGGTCGAGGCGACCATTCTGCCCACACGGATCGACTGTTTCAGCGTCTTGGCGCTGTCCACATCGAAAAGATCGGCTTCATATTGTTCGCGTGCAAAGGATTGTACGAGCGAAATTGCGGGCAAGAGTTCATTGATCTTCGAGGCCACGATGCCTTCTCGTTTTCTTTGTTTTCTCTGGGATTCTTTCAGCTTTTTGTAAAGAGAAAACAGGGTATAAATTAAAATAGGAAAAGTGGCCAGGGCGATGAGGGTGAGTTTCCAGCTGAGCGAGGCCATGATGAACAACATGCCGACAAGGACCATCACCTGAGCGACCAACTCCAGGAAGGAATCTGAAAAGACGTCCCTTAGTATCTTTGTATCTCCCGTTATTTTAGTTAAGAGTTCCCCGGACTTGGATCGGTCATGGAATGAGAGAGAGAGCAGTTGCAGATGTGAAAAGAGGTCTCGCCTTAATTTATAAACCAATTGGAAGCCGACCCGCGAAGTCAGGAAGATTTGAAAATAGGAAAATAGGCCTCGGCTTAAGGCGATCAAGAGCATGACCACCGATAGAATAATAACCGCGAAGGATTTATCGCCTTGAATGATTTTTTGGATCAGCGGGAATGTCGAGGGGGCAGGCTTTTCAAGCAGAACATAATCGAAAATAAACTTAAGGGGCCAAGGGGCGAGGAGTTCTGCGAGGGTAAAGCCCAGCATGCACAGGCCCGCGAGCAAAAGGCTGCCTTTGTCTTGTATGAGATGGCTGACCACAATAGTTTTAAAAGGCGTCGATTTTTTTTTCAATGAAAAGGCTCTATCGCTTATAGCTTTGATAAGGGTGGGGTCTCTTGTGTATACACCGCTTTTAAAAATTCGGTAAACCGATCGGTACAAAGGCCGAGTTCAAAATCTCGCTCGACCCGCTGTCTCGCATTTCCTCCGAGTCTTTCACAAAGCCTCGGGTCTTTAGCGAGTGATTCGAGGACATTGACAAGGGCGTTCTCATTCCCTGCGTCCAAGAGGACCCCTGTTTCCCCGGAGACAATGGCGCTTTTAATCGCGCCCACGTTGTGGGCGATGACGGGACGTCCGGAAGCCATGGCTTCCAAGACCACGTTGGGCAGCCCATCCCGATCCCCCGCGCGGTTGACGATCGAGGGGACGACGACAATCTGTGCGTTCTTGTAGGCCTCCGGGAGTTCCGCATGGCTCATCCCGCCGCATAAAGCGATCCGATCGGAAAGCGCGTGGGCCTCGATGTCTTTTTCCAATCGTTCCCTTTCGGGACCTTCTCCGATAATCCGGAGATGAAAAGGGAAGGAAACCCGGCTGAGGGCCCGTATCAAGAGATGAAAGCCTTTCTTTTCGACAAGGCGCCCGACGGACAACAAGGAAAGGGTTTCACATGCAGGAAGAGGGGATGGGCTAAATCGTTCCAGATCGACGCCGTGCGGCATCAGCGTCACCAAGCCCCCAATTTTCTTGAGGTCTTCGGCCACGTCATCATTGCAGGCGATCATGCAGGCTGTATTTTTCGCCCGTTCGGCCAAGATTGCGGCCGGCACCTTGCGCGCATCGAGGGCGTGCGTACTAAAACCGTAAGGCCGGTCGAGTTTTTTGGCGACGTGTGCCGCCACTTCCGCAGGGGTATGGGCAAAGTAGCCATGGATGCCGGAAACGGCTTGACCCTCCAGGCGCTGAACCACCCTTTCGGCCTGCTGGGCCGGGCTTCCGGGAGGAAGATATTCGACCTGGTCAAGAAGCGGCTGGGCATCGGGATGCAGTGGAAGGCCGTCTCCGGGCTTTGTCGCGAAGATTTGCAGGAGGAGACCTTTTTTTTGCAAGGCAAGAAGCTCTTGCAGGGCAAAGGTTTCCGAGCGGCGGGGAAAACCGCTGACAATCATCGCAATTTTACATGGATTCATCCCAGGACCTCATCATGAATCGACTGGGTGGATAGATCTTGAAAGGTATGAAACCGGATGTTGGGATAGTTCCTGAGTGTGCGGAGCAAAAAATCTAGGAAACAAAATGCCTCCGCGTCCATGACTTTGTGATGGGACAGGATGCCGATCGGCTCACCCGTCTGCATCTGTTCCAGCAATTGTGCGACAATCGCCTCCGGCGCTTTCATCTCCGGCCGGCCTTTCCAATGGTAGAGATCCAAGGTCGTCGAGATTTCCTGGAAGGCATAATTGCGTACGGTTTGTTTGCCTCTATCCTTCGAAAACACCTTGAACCCTAAGCGATCGAGCACCCGAAAGGTGTCATCAGTGCATCGATTCCAAGGCGGGGTGAAGACGGGATAAAACTTGTCTCCAAAGATTTCTTCAAGCAAGGCCTTTCCTTTTGAGATGTCTTCAAATTGTTGATCGAAAGAACGGCTCGGCCCGAATTCGCATTTTCGCCCTTCTTTTTCATAATTAAGGTGCCGCCATCCGTGCTGGTTGAGTTCAAAAAGGTCCGGGTGGAGATGTTTGTGGTTGTCCAGCAGTCTGATGCCGGCGTCGCTGAGTTCGCCCGGAATGATTTCCAGATTCAATGGGACGCTGGAGGTCAAGGTCACATCAAACAAATGCCTCAGTGTTTCAAGATCCTCGTCTGCGTCATCGTCCCTTAAAAAGATACTGATTTCTTTTTTTTCTTCAGCCAGTTGTTCCAGTGCGGGTTTCAGTTTTAATTCTACTTCTTTGAATTTTGAATGCGGACCCTTCGATCCGTTTCTCCCCGGTTGAATAGCATTTAGATCCCGTTCTGACAGCATCTCCGAGAGAAGGGTCGAGGTTTTTTGAGCGCCATCGACATTCAAACGGGCCGAAGCAGGGCTCGCCTTCAGAGACATCATGATTTTTTCTGAAAGAAATGCGGGCTCCAATTTTTCGGGTGAAATCACTGTGGCCAGACCGAGGGCCTCTAGTTTTTCCGCCCGAATCGTCTGTTCCTCATTTTGATTGCCTGTAAATGGAAGCAGCAGGGCCTTCGTTTTGGCGACCAATATATTCATGCAGGTGTTGTAGCCCGCCATGCTGATGGACAGGTCAGCCCTCGTCATGTAGGCAAGGAAGTGCGTTGTATATTTTCTTACTTGGATGTTTGAGTGAGAATCGATCATCCGCTCTAATTTCAGAAAATCGTCTTCGGGGAGATAAGGCCCGCTGAAAATGAGGAGACGGTGCGGCAAGTCCTCTTTTAAAAGAAGGCTCGCCTGAATGGTGCATTCCAAGAGTTCGAGTCCCACACGGCCGCCACCTATACTGGCGAGGATGAGAGGCGGAGTGGTATCCCTGTTCAAATCGTCATTCAAAAAACGGTCTTCCGGATGGTGATACAGCGTCTCTTCCGATGGAGCTTCCGCCACAAATCCGGTGTACTTTGCCGGACAACGTAGTTCAGGCATTCGAGAGAAAGTCTCTTCCAATCGCTGAAACTTTGGATCGGAGTGAATGAGCAAAAGATCGAAATACCGGTTCATCGTGTTTAAGACCTGATCTTCATGTCGGGCCTGATCCCGTTTGCTGACGAGGATATCCCGAAGACTACAGACGACCTTTGTTTCATCTCCGTTTAATCGGATTCGGCTCAATAGCGGAATCAGCTCAAAAGCGAACTTTCTCCTGCCGAAGGGAAAAAGTTCAATGATCAAGGCATCGGGTTTAAATCGATTATATTCCGCCAAAATGCGTTGCGTTCTGTCGCTTTTCACTTGCTCGAGACTTTGAGGGCCTTCGGAGGATTGGATGGCCTTGAAGGCCGCATCAGACTTCATGGGCGGCAGGTTCACCACTTCAATCCGGGGATCAAACTCAAAGCCGGGGATGAGTTCACCGCCATTGAGAAAGCAGACCTCAAAATCCTTCAAGGCGTGGACGATCTCCCTGCTCCGGATTAAATGCCCCATGCCCAGGACATGTTGGCAGTAAAAGAGCACTCTTTTCTTCATCGCATTGCCTCCTGGTGGCGTACGATCTGATCTTGCGTCCGGGCAATGATCCATTCGATTTCACACGCCAGGTTCGGCTTTTGCTGAAGATAAAAGCGGTAGGCCTTCGTCATAAAAAGCAACTGCGTGTACCAAGCGAGACGCTGCCTGCAAATGGCGATGCCCGCCTTCCGTTCATAGGCCTGGAGAAAGGTCGATATGATGAGGGGAATACAGTCCGCATCGATCGTGCGAAAGTGGCAATCGACGATAAAGTTTGCGATGTCCTGAACCGGGTCACCCATCGCAAATTCGTCGAAATCGAAACAGGCTATTTCTTCGCCACAGACAAGCAGCTGCTGAAGAGAAAAATCGGCATGAATCAAGGTGTCCATCGCCGGGCCAAGCTGGTGCCCCTCTTTTTCTAAATGTTGTGCGATCATTTTTAAAGAAGATTCAAACTGAGGAAAGACAGGGATCAATTTGCTAATCTTTTTTCGAATTTCAACGAGGTGGTCGGCAAGGGTCAGGCGAAGGGGCCTCGTCAAGGCGCTTCGATGAAAATGCGCCAGCCCCTTTCCGACCCTTTCAATCAGGGCTTCATCATTCTTATTGTCCAAGACATCGACCAAGGCCTGGCCTTTCAAGCCGGCTTGCCATAGGGTTTTAATCTCGCCGGCGTAGCCGAGAGGTTGTGCAATTAAAAAGCTGTCGCGGTCATGCTGGTTTGCCCGATAAAGCGCGAGCGACCTTTGATAAAGTCCTATGCCTTGATCGTCCCGAAACGTTTTGCCGAAGAGCACCGTTTCATTTGACTCTGAGCCCTTGCACGCTTTCAGGGCATACCGTGAAGTGCATCGGATCTCCGGGCGATAATGGATGACTTCCGTTTCAATACAGTCTATGTCTTCGGAGCCATCGAGTCCTGAAGGGAGCTTGTCGTAGGGGAGATGCTTCGAAACCTTCTCGGGGTCAATGCATTCAGGCAAATGCGTCATGACCGGATCATTGGGGAAGGCCCATATCACCATGCCAAGCTCGGGAAGATGCGTCAAGGCTTGGCCAAAGCGAGGCTTAACAAAGGGGCCCTCTTTGATTTTTTCATAATGATCGTGACTGCGATTTTCGAGATAGATTTTGGCATAGAGGATCTGCTCTCCGCGCTCGTTTTTCGAAGGGTCTTCCACGAGGAGATGATAACAAATCGAGAGCGTGGACCGTCCCGCCGAGGCGGGATTCCGGTATGTTTTATAGCTTGTATGTCCAATCTTTAAATCGATAATAATGAGTTGGTTTTCCGAAAACATAGGAAGTCGCTCCTGGAGGTGTGTTTTCATGCGTTCCGGGTCCGTAAAAAGATTGAAGGGTGTCCTCTGCGATTTTGTTTTCATTTCATTGATCCAAAATTATGCCCAGCGGCCTGCAAGAGTGCTGCTCAGGATGGAGTCGATATCCACAGACTGACCGAGTCCCGCGGAGAGGAGTTGTGCCGCTTTGTAAAACAGGTCCCGTTTATAGATATGAAGCTCCTTAGGCCGATCCCCCATCAGGAGAGACAGCATGGCGGCCCCCGTAAAGGACACGACTCTTCCGCGCATCTCCGGCCAAGCCTGTCCAACATTTCTGCGATAGGCGTCGAGCGCCTCAAAAATCGCCGATTGCGCGGAAGAATCGGAAGCAGCGATCAAGCCGCTTAGCACATAGTGTCCCAGGAAAAGACCGAGATCATACGCCGGATCTCCAATGCTCGAACTGAGTTCAAAATCGATCACCCCGATTTTGCGTTGATAAACAAGTATATTCTTGGGCGTGTAATCCAAGATCAAAAGTCGGTTTCCAGTCGTCTGTTCACAGGCCTGCTCACTAACTCTTTTTAGCCCTTTTAGGTCATTGCGGACTTGTTCCGAAAGATCAGCGGAATTAATTCCCTCCGTCCGCAAAATAAGCATCTTTTTCCAGTGGCGCCGATCGCTTTCTGTGTCGCCCCAAACCGGGGCGATGGGTGAAGGCAAGCGGTGGCATTTCGCCAGGAAACGACCCGCTTGACGCGCGACGATGGGGTCGAAAATCTCCTTCTTGAGGTACGCGGATAAGGATTGTCCTCCCGGGCAGACTTCGGTCAACACCAGGGTTAAGGTTTCTTTATCGAATAGGACGACTTCGGGGAGAACAGCCTCGTTCACGCCGTTTTCTCTTAATCTATTGAGTGTGCGCCGTTCCGTGGAAAGACGTCGTTTTGGCTTGAGACTCAGCCTCTCCCCCCAAGATTCCGATGCCACCGTATCGCCTGCGTATTTCACAAAATACCGCCGGCCGTCTTTGAAGCAGACACGGAAAACCGGATCCAGCTTGCCCTCTCGGGCACTGCTGATTTCACTGATTTCGCCCATTTCTTTTTTGGCCAGGATGGAGCGAATTTTTTCTTGGACGATTTCACTGATTTCTTTCATTCCGTCCCGACAGACCGTCCACACGCCTTCACGTTGTGCTGCACTGAGTGCCTTTGGGAGGGCCTTGATAAAAGAAGCGCGCCCGGCATCCCCTTGGGCCATCATTGTCCTCAAATCGGTCCCGCGAATGGTGATCGCACCGGTGGGCGCGGGAATGAGCGTCGCCGAGACACTGGCTTGTTTCGCTAAGACTTCGATATCCTTAAAACGGGCGTCGCCTCCTTCGTAGTCTTTTTCCCCGATGCAAAAAAGCAGGCGATCTCCTTTTTTGACGCGCTTAAAATAGCCCAAAGCCTGTTTCACAGAGCTGTGAGGGGCGATCTCGACTTTGACCTTCTTCATTCCCCGCAAATAGAGAGACCAGATTCGCAGCGCTACATTGGGATCGAGGGCTTGCGTCGTTCCCGGAATGGTGCGACATCGATTGGAAATAATGACGACCACCTCATCGACCTCCGGTCTCGCCACCAAGGCCAACACGGCCGTGAGATGCGCCGCATGAGGCGGTCGAAAGGCGCCCGGGTAGAGCGCGATGCATTTGCTCTGGGTTTCTATCGTTTGATTGCTTTTCATTGACACCGTCCTTGCTTGTTCTTAAACGCTTAAGTTTGAAGGCAATATTGTTCACACAGGTCTAAATATTGATTGATGTGTTTCATGCGTCTCTCATTCGATTGGCGAAGGCTTCTTCGGACAATTTCATAAATAAAAGCCGCAGCGATGTGCCAGCGCAGACTGTTTTGAGAGACAGCCCAATCCACCTGTTCGGAATAGACCAGACAAAAGGCCTCCACTTGTGATTCCATGCCGAACACATCACAGCCAATGCGGATGCCGTTATAATAAAGATTTGCGATAAAACTCCCCAGGTCACACAGCGGATCGCCCATGCGCACACAATCCAGATCGATCAAGCCGATCTTTCCCCCATCGATCAACATATTCCCGATCTTTAAATCGCCATGAATCGGGGTCATGGGAGCGCTCTCAAGCCCGAGTTTTTCAGCCTGCGTCAGGAGGGTCTTCACCAGGGATTGCACGCGCCGAGCCCATGGGGTTTTATCCACGATGTCACAGGTTTCAATGAATAGCTTGTTGATGTCGGACGCTTTAAAGAGGGACGCCCCTTTAAGCGAACGACGATGAAGCGCTGCCACCGTTACGGCCACCTCCCGCAAGATTTCCTTGCATTGGGGTGTATCGATTTCTTCCGCTCGAAAAGGTCTTCCTGGTAATTCCGATTGCCATAGGATCTTGAGATCCGCGTCATAAGCCAAAGGTTGAGCAAGGCGCAGATCTTCGGTTTGACTGTATAGCTGTTGCATCGTGCTGTAGACCGTTTGTCCGCTGTCGTCGGGATAGATTTTCCCAAACAGGACCCCGGGCCGGACAGTACCTGTTGCGGTATTTTCCAGATCCAGCGTGTATCGCATCATGCAGGAGCGTTCCGGCAGATAGTGGATCACCTCCGCTTGAATCGCCCTCACACGGTTTGGCGATTGAACATCGATTCGATTTAATTGTCGGGGCCAGTATTCTCGGAGAAACGAGAGATCTTGCATTTTTGGCAAGTGAATCAGTTTCCTGTCATTGGGGAAGGCCCAGACTACCATTTCGAGTTGGGGGAGATACAGAATCGGCGGCAGATTTTCCGGTTTGAAAAGGGCCTTCTCACGGGCGCGTTTAAATTCAGACAGACCTTCGTCCGTTTTGCAGAGTCGCGCATAGAGCATTTGTGCTTGCACGCTTTGTGCTTCGGTATTGATTATTTCGATGCGATAGCTCACGACACAGCTTTTCCCCGGTTTGTATCGCCGCTCCCCAACCTGACAGGAGTAGATAAGAAAATTGTCCCTTTGCCCTTTAAGCGGATCAAATAAGCTTATTTGCAGGGCTTCACGCATTCGTGTTCGATTCAATGCCGTAGTGAGCTGCGGAAAACAGGGATCAATTATACTCGGTTGCTTCATGGCCTCAATCCATCGCCTTTCAAGGAGCACTCGGTTTACGGATGATCTTTTGAACCCCCGCTAAGTTCACCGTAAACATTAGGGTTGCCGAGTCCACATGAAGGATATTGTTTTTAAAGCTCAGCCTGCTCTGATGTACGGAAAAATCGAAAACAACCTGGTTCCGCTCCCGCATCGTATTCAGCCGATTCGCCTGTAAACTGACGATTTCGTTGTGGCGGTTTTTTCTCATAAAAAGTAATTGCCCGGTGTAGGCGATGTCTTCAATGACATATTCCCTTGGGCGAATCCCGTGCGCTAAGAAGAAATAGTCGTCGTAGCGCGTCTCCTCTTTTTCAATTGTAATTTTCAAGGCCGTGACTTCCGTTTTCGAACACAATGCGCCATGGTGATAAACCGGAATCTCTTTGACCTTGATTGTGGGTGCTTCGGACGGATGGGGATAAAGCACGCTACAGAAGTGGGTCGGGCCAAGCGAATGCCGAGAAAAGCTGACGATCGGCGCTTTTTGTTTCTCGCCGTATTGGGTCGAGACAAAACCCGTTTTGATCGTGGAGCGAATGCCGTCTATTTTCGGTTGAGCGATAAGGAGGTTTGGCGATACGATGCGCGTTGTCGTTTCCGATTGGCTAAAGTTGGTTTGGTCGAATGCCCTTGGGGATAGATGAAAATTCAGAGCATAATCATGAGTCCCTTCCGCCAAAAGCCGGTCGGAAATGATCCAATATTCAGAAGCTAAAAAAAAGATATTGCGTTCATGAATGACATCGTATTCATGGCTGATGGCGCTACCTGAAACAAAGTCAAAACCCGCCGCCGTCGTGAATTCTTTTAAGACAGGCCTTGCGGGCGGGGTCGTTGGACTCCCTTTTCGATAAGCCGTTTGATCTTTTCCATCGATTAAAACGGTATTGTGGTAGGCGGTTCCTTTAAATGTTTTTCGCCAGTTTACCTCTCCATGATGGGTCTCGCTATAGGTATATCTTCCTGGATCCACGATAAGGTCATGGCCGTAGGCCGCCATTTCGAAATTGAGAAGATCGTAGTGCCCATGGCTTCCCTCGCCCAAAGGCCCGCAATCAAAAAAAAGGTAGAGCCCTTCCTCGTAGGGTTTTTTTGTCCAATCGCTTCTGAGGATGTAGTACCCGCTTTCGTCAAAGGCCTTGGACCGCCATGGAGGGGGCATGCCTTCCTTGCCTTGCGTCAAGGCATAGAGCAGGTAGGGATCACGATAGTACTGGATGCCCTTTTTAAAGAGCGAGAGGTAACTATTGCGGTCCCCGTCACTCACGGCCGGGATAAAGCCGTTGGGTTTGTGGACATAGAGTGAGAAAACGAGTGCTCGCTGGATGAGCTGGTCGCATTCGGCCGGGAACGGAATGTCGTTCAGTAAAGCAAGCTCTTTAATCCGCAGGTAATTTTTGAGGACGGTATGGTGATAATCCGGTGCAAGCTCTCGCTGAACGCCGTCGAGCAGGAGATCATGTCTCATATTATTGAGAATTTCATCGATGGAAAAGGCAAGAAAATCGTCCGCATCACAAAACTCTGGAAAAAGCGTGGCCACCATGAAGATGGCATACAACTCGATCGTCCTGTGGTTTCCTTCTTTTGTTAAGTTCATCGTTAAATAACGGGTCTGTAAATAGATGGATCGGAGAAAGGCGGCCAGGAAACTGGGCCCTATGGCTGAGGAAGATCTTTCTGAAATAAAATAACGGTAAGATAGAAGCCATTGTTGAAGCCTTCTGCCCGTGACTTGCGAGTTGATAAATCCCACCGGCACATTTTTAATCCATGAAGAGATCAGTTGTATCCATTTCTCCGCGTACTTCTCATCTCCAGAGTCGGCATAGGCCTTACCTAGGTCATTCGCAAAATAAAACTTATGTAGTAAAATGAGCCATTCAATGTCTTGACTGGGGTTGATCTTCCAGTCGAAATCCGCACAGAGGCGATGATTTTCGTTATTAAAAGAAAATTGATTTTCAAGGATCCGATCGGCCTTTTCCACATCGCCTTTTGAGCCTTTTGAAAGCGGGAAATACAGAACCGTCGTCCGATTTTGAAAATAGGACAACAAGATTTCCGCCTCCATAGAGGCATAAGGCGCCGCCAAAAAATGAAAAGGGGGCTGGGTATCGATTGCAAGCATTGGATCCCGTGTTCGATTTAAAAACTTCATGTCTGCTGACTTCCTTTCGGTGGTGGGCCGTTCAGCCCAGCAACGCGTTTTCGATTACCCGTGGGCTTCCCCCAATATTTTCAGACGACTTCCCGGCTCTTTATGTATGACCTTGATCTTTCCGTTTGCGGCCTTTCTGGCAAAAAGGAGCGCGCCCTCGAAATCAAACGCGCCAAAAGTCCATGTTTTTCGATGGCCGGGGGATGCGCTGAAGTAGTAATCTTGATGAGAAAGTCCATTTTGGGTCACCGTGATACACAGGGCAAAGGCTTCAGTGGCGTCGCAAGGATGCGATCCGCACTTCACCGGAAGGACGTTTACGGCGATTTCGGGAGCGTTCGTTTTATAGGGATAGAGGAGGGTATGATAAACGGCGTTGGCCGCATGACTCGCATAACGCAGCACCGGCGCGGGATGCCTGACCCCGTAGCTCGGAGACACCCACCCGGCTTCCACAACAAGCGTCACCTCCGGATCCTGGGCTTGCGCCATCACCAAATGGGGGGCGTTTACTCGTAATGTCTCCCGATCGCGATGAACAGAAACCTTCCCCTCTGCGCGATCCGAAAGATGAAAGAGTCGATCGTAGTCGTGCGCGTTCTCGGCGCGTAAGAGATCCGAGACGATCCAATATTCGGAAGCGGCGAAAAAAATCTTCCGCTCATGCACAGCCTCGTAGGCGTGACTGCGGGCCATCCCATGAATAAAGTCGAATCCGTCACCGCTGATAAATGCTTTGATCTCATGGTCCGGTTCGGGGCCTTTTATTTTATATTTCTTTTTATGAAAGGCATAATCCGTTTGATTTTTTCGATCGACGAGCACGGTATTGTGATAGGCCGTCCCGCGAAATTGGACACGCCAATTGGTCTCCCCGGATTCGTCGTAGGTATAGCGTCCCGGATCGACGATTAAAGACTGGCCATAGGCGGCCATTTCAAAACTCAGACAGTCGAGATGCCCGTGGTTTCCCGCCCCCAGAGGTCCGCAATCGAAAACCAGGTAGCGTTCGTCTTCATAGGGTTCAGTCCCATTTCCCCAGCCACTGCGCAAGATGTAATACCCGCTTTCGGCAAAGCCTTTCGAGCGCTCCAAAGGCGGGTCGCCCGATTGTCCTTTCGTTGCCGCATAGCGCATCTCTTCGGAACCATAGCGCCCATAACCTTCTTTGAGCAGGTCTAAAAAACTTCCCACATCGCCGTCGCTGAGCGCGGGGATAGCGCCATCCGGCTTATGAACGTATAGCGAAAACACAAGCGCCTTTTTTACTTGGGCATCCATTGTTTCCGGCATTGAAATTTTATTAAGCGACGCCAGTTTCAGAATATTGAGATAGTTCTTCAGGACGATGTGATGATAATCGGTCGAAAGCTCGCAATGGACGCCGTCGGGGAGGATATCGGACTGGATGTTCTTCATCAGTTCCTTTTTCGCAAAATCGAGCCACAGATCGGCCTCCTTTAATTCCGGAAAGACCACAGCCACTAAAAAAATGGAATAGAGTTCCAAGGTCCGATGGTTGCGGGCGGGGGTGAGGTGGTCGATAAGGTGAACCACTTGATCGTTGAGCGATTTTAAAAACTGCATATAAAATATCGGAGGCAGTTGAAGGCTTGGGTTTAGGGTTACGAAATAGTAATGCGCGTAAATCCAATTTTGTATGCGCCTTCCCGCGACATCACTGGGTAAGAAACCCAAAGGAACGGTATTGATCCAGGATGAGGTCAGGTCGATCCACTTTTGAAGATAGTTTTCGTCTTTGGTTTCATGAAAGGCCATCCCCAAACCGACTGCGTAGTAAAATTTATGAAGCAGGATCGACCACTCAATATCCGTGCTCGGATTTTCAGACCAGTCGAAGGACTCCGGCAAGCGATAAGTCTCGTGATTAAATTCAAAACAATTTTCCAGAATAGCGTCTATCTTTTTCCGGGACGTTTCTGTTTCGTCGATAACAGGGAAATACGCGATGTTTGTTCGATTTTGGAAATGAGACAAACACTTCTCCCGCGACCAATACCGATAGGGCTCGCGCAAAACACAGCTTTCGTTTTTTGGTTCTGTGGGCGTCATCTAGCGTTCATCCAACCCGTTCTAGGCAGGATACAAATAGGTCCTTGAGGGCCCTGTTGGTTTTCTCCGAATCAAAGTGCGCGCACACTTTCTTCCGGCCCGCCTGACCTAATCGCGCCCTCAAGTCTGGATCTTTCAGGTAAATTTCAAGCGCATTCGCCAGGGCCGCGTCATCTTTCTGTGGAACGAGCAAACCATTGATTCCATGGTCGATGAGCTCTGGAATGCCCGATATCGCCGTCGAAATCACCGGTATCCCCATCGCCATGGCTTCGACCAAGACGTTGGGAATGCCGTCGCGATCTCCATTGTTGACGATCTGACAGGGGAGCACGAAGAGGGTGCATTCCGCATAGATTGTTCTCAATTCTTCCTGGGTGACGCCTCCCGTGATCAAGACGTGCTTTTCTAATTTGAGATCGCGTATCAAGTATTCAATCACTTCCGATTGATCGTCGGCTTCCCCCACGATCCTGCATTGAAACTCATAACCCCGCTCTTTGAGGGTCTGACAGGCCTTCACCAAGCTGACAAAGCCTTTTTTTTCGACAAAGCGGCCTACGGACAGAATGACGGGTTTCCCTTGAATAGGAGCTGCGCTTTCACGCGGCTTAAATTCCCCGGTCTCCAATCCGTGGTAAATCGTATGGATGGTGTGATTTCCCTGGCCGATTTTGCTGAGATAGCTTTGGTTCGCGGCCGTGCAGGTGACCACAAACCGGGCTTCCTTTATCTTTCTTTCTAATAGATCTCCCGGATTCAGGGTCGATAAATAAATATCCTTGGCGTGGGCGGTGAAACTAAAGGGAATGCGTGTGAGGCGGCTCACAAACATCGTAATCGTTGTCGATCCATGACAAAAGTGACCATGCAGGTGTCCAACTCGGCCGGATGCCAGGACCTGCTGGGCGATATATCCCGCTTGAAGAAACTCCTTAATGAACGTCTTTTTCGGTTTCTTAAAAAAACCTGATCGATAGCGCAGGGTCATCTGCACCATTTGTATCCCGGTCGACAAGTAGGCCCAGGGCGCTCGCCTGAGTAAATGAAGATGACTTTTAATGAACTTGGGCAGATTGCCCCCAAGCCATCCCAACAAATGACTCCCCGATAAAGAGGTCGCGGAAGGGAGGTATTGAACTGTAGATCGAACGCGGTCCGCCGGAGCGTGTTGTTTGGATGCCGCAAGGGGTTTCTTCACGGAAAACACACGAATCGCCAGTCCCATCTTTTCGAGGAGAGCGATCTCATTCATGATGAAGGTCTCGGAGAGTCGAGGATATTCCTTCATGATGTAGGCAATTTCGGAGGGATCGCTTTTGTGGCGTATTGCGCGATGCGTGCGCTTTGCCATCACTTCATTTCTCCATTCGGGGTAAAGACCCTTGATTTTAATCGGCGGCCTACCGCTATAAGCTCGCCAGCAGCTTCGCAATTCTCGGCAAGGCCCCCATATCCAGTTGCGTCGTCCAAGGCGCCGTCGCGCTCGCCGCGAGTTCTTCCGTCAGGACCGATGTCAATAATTGGGGACTCAGCCGGTCGGGATGAAGGGTCCGGAACAAATTCAGCGCGGCCATTCGCTCCGCGCGGATGGCTTGTTCTTCCACGGGCTTGACCCTCGGCACAATGATCGCGCGTTTCTTTAGGGTTAGAATCTCGCAAACGGTATTGTAGCCTCCCATCGCAACAACCACATCGGATGCATCCATATAGCCCATCATATCCTCCGTAAAATCCAATACCCGAAGCGAAGGGTATCTCACAATGGCCTCCGATAGCCGCGCCCGGTAAGGCTCCGGCATCTCCGGGCCGCTGATCACGAGACTTTTAACGCCCTCCGGAAGCGATGCGAGTCCGGCGATATAGGTCTCAAGGAGTTTATAGCCATCCTGTCCGCCTCCCGGCGTGACCAGGACTAGAGGATCGTCTTCAAGCCCCAGTTCTCGCCGGATGGCCCTTCGTGTCCTTCGCCCGCGCTCACGGGCGATGTAACCGCAAAAACGAACCTTCTTGGCCGCCGCTTTCGGGAAACGGTATTCCTCGATGATATTAAACACCTCGGAGGTGCCGACAACCAGGACCAGGTCGTAAAATCGCTCTATAATTTTAAAATATCGATTTTTCCGCCAAACCTTCAGCGTCGATTCCGGCGAGTCGAGGATATCGCGTAGAAGCAGAACAATCTTCGTTGCGGGAAGATCGCTCTCGATGTATTCGAGCGTTTCTTTCAATTCGTTCTTAATGCCAAAAGGTTTTTTATCGATAAGAAAGATCTCGGGTTGGAAACTGGCCACGGCGGAGCGGATGAGCTGGGTCCGGAGTTTTATTGTTTCGTCGATCCCCGTTCCGAGGAACTTCACCGTATAGCCCTCTGCTTCAGACCGGTTGAGGCAGGGGAGTTTAAGGTAATCGAGCCGATTGGGGATGCGCAGCGCATGGATCATGGGTGAGCTTGAGATGACCAGGACGGAGAGGCCCTTAAAATGTTTGATCAAATCCGTGCAGATCGAAAGCATCCGCCGTATGTTTCCAAGTCCGTAGGTATCGTGGGAATAAACCAGCAAGCGTTTCATATGACCCCAGTCTCTCAGGAAAAAGCGGGTACCGTTTCAGCATAAACGCGCTGTGTAAAACCTTTGCGCGCGGGAAAGGGCCTCTTTGGATTTTTAAATCCAAACGCGGCATTCGTGCCCAGCAGCCGTTCTATGGCTTGGCTGGCATTTAGGGCGCCGTTCATGTTGAGTCCCGTTTCTTCCGGCGAGACGCGTTCGCGCGGCTCTAAACCCTCCTGAATTTTTTTCAAGAGGGTGGAAGCCGTTAACTTTTGCGGGTGGATCATCTCGACAAGGCCGCGGACGGCGAGACGTCCCGCCCGGATCAGTTGTTCGACGCGCGGTTTGGTGTGAGGAACAATAATGGCGCGCTTGTTGAGGGAAAGAATTTCGCAAATGGAATTATATCCCCCTTTTGAGATCACGAGGTCGGCGGCGTTTAGGTAGCTGAACATATTGTTTGTCGAATCGAGAAGCGTAAAAGGCAGGCCCATCGATCGATAGGCCTGAAGCTGGCGCCGTTTTGTCATCGACATCAAGGGGCCGGGGATCACGATGGAATCGAAGGGCGGATTGTTCGGGTCTTGCGATCTGGTACTCGATTTTGTCCCTAGAGTGTGAGAAAGCGTTTTTAAATAGAAGTTTAGGAGCTCAAACCCATCCTCTCCACCCCCTGCAGTGACAACGACGAGCCGATCGGTTTTCAAATTCAAGGAGCGACGAAGCTGCTCCTTTGGCAGAGTTGGTGAGCTGCGGCCGATGTGGCCGCAAGAGATCATTTTTCGCTCTATTTTTCCGGAAAGCCGATACTCGCTGACCGGATCGTAAATCTCCCGATTCCCATAATGTAAAATTAAATTGTAATGATTTTCTAATAGTGCATGAATACCCTGATCTCTCCATTGACCGCGGATCGTATCTTTAACGTTTACTGCATCGACAGGGTTTTCAAGAGGGATTTCAGTCCGGTCGTTCTCGCGGGCGATCATGGCATTGTCTTCAATGTCGCACATGCCGAGGACCAGCTTCGTTTCGGGCCGCTCGTTTTGAAGATAGCGAAGAGAAGGAAGCAGCTCGCCACGAACGCCAGCGGGCGCTTTATCGACCAAGACGAGGTCCGGCTTGAAAAATCGCATGGCATCCAAAATCATGTTTTCCCGCAGGCTTTTTAGGGCATCGGCCTGAAGTAAAAGAGAGGGTGCGTGAAATTTTTTTTGAAAAGGCTTATCGATGTCCGGCAATTTGATGAAATCGAGCCTACTCGGCAAATTAAAGCAACTGGGTTGAGGCGTTCCGGAGACCACGAGTTGGGAGGCCTGGGGGAAATCCAAAGCCAGTTGTTCCGCAATGGCGAGGGTTCTCCGGATGTGTCCGAGGCCATAGGTATCGTGAGAATAATGAAAGATCCGCATGTTGTTCTTCCTTTCCGATGTCGATGCCGTTTGGGATTTGGCCGGCCGCTTCGGCCGGCCAAATCCCCTGGGTTAATCCTCGAATTCCACTTCCTCGGCGGCGATGACCCCGTCGGAGAAAGTCCCTTTGGTCTTGACCAGGGCCCCAATCTTCGCCTGGGAGAAGAAGGTCGTCGACGGGATGGGGGCATCATTAACATCTTTAAAAACAACATCCCCGGATGTACTCACGCTTAGGCCCAAGAGCGTGATCTTGGGATTGGCGAGCGCTTCGATGGGCGCTTGGAGACGGATGGGATCATTTTTCTTGTCATTATCCCGTTCGACCCGCGTCGCGGTCACGACGTTCTTGGACAGGTAGCCTCGGATTTCCAAGCGGTCTCCGACGCTGATCTCGGAGAAGGCGATGGTTCCACTATCCTTATCCTCGAGTCGGGCTGCGCCATTGAGCACGACCGCATTACCCAAGAGTGTGACCGTGTTGAGTCCCGCAGTGCTCTTGGCGGTGACATCGGCCTCGATCCTGATCTGGTTTTCGTGGAACTTCACTTTCCGGGCCACCAGCACGCCGGAGGCGTTCATGCGGCCTTCCACTTCGAGACGCACGTTGGCGGCGACATCGTCGCGCGCGCCGTCCTCGAAGACAGCCGATGAGGCATCGACGGCCTGGCCGTTGATCGAGAACGTCGTGCTGGAGACAAAGGTCGTGACCAGCCCCTCGATCTCCGCGACTTCATTTTCGTTCAGGCCGGGGACGGCGTCTTCTTTTTGAATCCGAGTCGCCGTCATCGCCGTGCCGGCGGCGCCGCGGGTGCCTTTGACTTCGACCATCAGGCCGTTTGCAAGGTCAGCTTCCGTCATCTTTTCAAAGACGGTCGATTCACTGTTGAAATTCACCTGCTGGGTGCCGATTGAAAATGACGTACCCGAAAGGCCCAAGACCGTTCCCCTCAATTCCAGTTCCGTGACATCTGGCGTAAAAGAAACGTCGTCCCGTTTTTGAATGAAGGTTGCCTGAACCTTACCGTCGTCAAACATCAGGCCGCTGACCTCCAGCATGTCGTCGTCCTCAAGATTGGCAAAGATTACAGTCCCACCCGCGCTGTCTTCGATCTTCGTCGAATCGTCGACGATGACCGTTCTGCCGAGTACGGTCAGCGTATTTACGAGGGGGTCCTTATTGTCGATCGGGCCTTCGACTTTGTTGTCGAATTCGACCTCTGTGGCCGTGCCGGTAGTCCCGTCGTCGTTGATCGTTCCCTTGATGGTAACCACTTGCCCAACCCGAAGCTGAGCTTGTGTTGTGCCGCTTTGATTGTCGTCGATAATGAAGGTTGCGCCGTCGGTGTTGAATTTGACGCCGCCTCGGATGATGCTTCCGAAGCCTTCAATCGTTCCTTGACTGATGCCCGTGCCGCCGATGCCGCCGGAGGCGGTCGTGCCGTCTCCGCTACTCCCGCAGGAGACGGAGAGAAAGGCGACCCAGATCAGGGGCAGGATGCTTTTGAATGTGTGCTTCATGATAAGACTCCTCTCGTTGTTATTATGTTGCGTGGCTATTTTTTGTTTGTAAGGGTATGTGATGTCCTTTATCTGTTTCATGACGAAGGCTCTCCTTCCGTGAAATCTTCCTCAAAGTAGCAAATGCCGATCCCGGCGCGCTTGCGTCCGCTGCCTTCGACCGTGGGATTTACGTCGCGATCCCGTTGAGCGAGCCAATGGTCCATCCTTTCTAAAAGGGCTTGACCCTGTTCTTCGGTGAGTTCCCTGAAATTTTCAAGGATCTCTTGAGGCAGATTGTCGTAGGCGACCTTTCTTTGGAAAAAGGGGGCGGTGGGAAAACAGATGTTGTGATCGATCGTCCCGATCAGGTCTTTCACGTCGACACCCAGGATGCCGAGCTTATCTCCCTCCTGGGTGTCGGGAAGAAAGGCCCGCGCCTTCAGACGGATGGCGCCATTTTCCAAGCGCTCGACGCAGTCCGCGCGGAGCAACTCGTCCAAAAGCGCTCGGACCGGGACATCGCCGCTGAATTGCTTCACAAGTTCGGAAAAGACCGCGCCCTCTCCTTCCAAGGGGAGCTCGGCCGGTTGTCCGGTCTTGTCCAAAAAGCGAGAGTCCCTTGCCCATCCGCTGATGACCCTCGCCGCCCGGTGATAGCGTTGTGTCACCGCTTCGCTTTCCTCGGTCAATTGAGGAAGGGCTTTGACGCGGCGGACCTCTTTTCGATTCAATCCGGTGATGATGGAGATCCGCGAATCGGTCTGTTTCCTGCCTGGGAGGCCAAATTCTTCCGAGGCGACATCCACAAAGACCTTTTTCGCCAGATCGGCAAAAGCCCCATAAGGCACGTTGTTGCGTAAGAAAATGCGGACCAAGGGCCGGAGAATCTTTAATATGGCTCCAAATAAGATATGGTTTGTTTGTGTGTCCATTTTATTGTCCCTCATATTATATTTGGGATTATAGTCCCAAAATTAGGGGAAGTCAAGGGTTGTATTCTAAAAAGGCAACATAAGGGTTCAAATCTACGAGGGATAAGGAGCCGGGCTTATTCGGTCGGGCGATCGGTCGAGTTGAAAACGCGGTGTAGGCCATCTAGAATCCCTTTCTATGTCTCGTGTTTCAGTTTAAATATTGATCATACATAGAGCAATAGCGATGCCAAGTGGGATGTGATCTGTAAGCCATTGAAACTTAAAATAAATTGTTTTTATTATTTTTTAGGAAAACCCTCTCTTGGAGGAAATTGGGTTATTTACCCCAAAATTATTGGGGTAAATAACCCAAAAAAATGTCGGGGGTCGAGGGCGGTTTTAGAATATGTCGTTCATGAGGGCATGAGGCGGTCTTTAGGCGCGTTTATAAAAATGAAGAATGACTTATTTCTTAGGATGCAGGGTAAGTTTATATTTTTCGATTCGATAACGGAGGGTATCACGGGAGAGGCCCAGTAATTGCGCCGCTTTCGTGACATTCCAGGCGGCCCGTTCCAAGGCTTGCGAGACGATGTTCTGCTCGAAGGTTTCTAGGGAAATGCCTTTTTCGGGCAGGATATAGGAACCTGAAGAAGAAGGAGGACTTTCTTCTCGGCCGGTTTTGATGCCGAGTCCGCGAGTCAGTCGGATATTCGCAGCGTCGATGAGATCATGTTTGGAAAAGAAGACCGTTTGCTCAATTGTATTGTGAAGCTCTCGAACGTTACCCGGCCAAGGATATTCCAATAAAAGCGTTTCGGCCTGGGGACTCAATCGCATGGTTTTTTTTCGATAGCGCAGAGATTGCCGCTTCAAAAAGGTATTGGCGAGAAGGAGGATGTCTTTCCCTCGATCGCGTAAGGGCGGCGTCTCGAGTTGTATGATTTGGATACGGAAATAAAGATCGGAGCGGAATTTTCCTTTTTCGACCAAATCCGCAAGCGATTGGTTGGTCGCCGTAATAATTCGGACATCCACTTTGCGTTCGCGAAGGCCGCCCAAGCGGCGAATCGTTTTGTTTTCGATGGCTTTTAAGAGTTTGGCCTGTAGCGAAATATCGATCTCCCCGATTTCATCGAGAAAGAGGGTTCCGCCATCGGCGGTCTCGAATAGTCCTTGCTTTTTTTCTTTTGCGTCCGTAAAAGCACCGCGTTCGTAACCAAACAATTCCGCCTCTAGAAGTTGATGGGGAATCGAAGCGCAATTGACCTCGACGAAAGGCATTTTTTTCCGGGGACCGTTGTAGTGCAAGGCCCGGGCGACCAGCTCCTTTCCGGTCCCTGTTTCTCCGGTGATGAGCACGCCTGGCGGGACGCCGTCCCTTAAAGCCGCTTCGGAGGTATTGAGGTTACGGATCGATTCTTTTAGGGCAAGCATCGCCGGGGATTCGCCGATAAGTTCTTGGCACGATTCCTTCTCTTGATAATAGGAGAGGGCGCCTTCAAGGCGCGCTTGCCCGATCACTTTATCCAGAAGGGCCTTTAATTCCTTGAGCACGAGCGGTTTGCTCAGGAAATCGCTGGCCCCGGCCTTCATCGCATCGACGGCGGTTTCCACATTTCCATGGGCCGTCATCATGATGACCTTGATCGAAGGATCGATCGTTTTTATTTCGGAGAAGATGTCCAGTCCGCTTCGATCGGGAAGTTGAAGATCCAGTAAAACGAGGTCGGGTTTGAATTGATCGATCTCGTGGAGCCCTTGTACGCCATCCAAAGCAATCCTAACATCGTATTCGTAACGTTCCAAGTAGAGTTTGATGTTTTTGGCCAGCGTCGGTTCGTCTTCTATGATTAGAATGCCGTGGGACATGTTCCCTCTATTTCGCGATGGGAATTTGGATTGAAACCGTGGCGCCCTGCCCTTCCTGGCTGTCCAAGCGAATGCTGCCATTATAACGGCCAATGATCCGTTTAACCAATGGTAATCCAACGCCGACGCCCTGGCGTTTTGTGGTGAAAAAGGGAATGAACACCTTATCGATTTGATCCTTCGCGATGCCTTTGCCTGTATCCGCTATTTTTATTTCGATAACCCCCTCATTTTTGATGAAGCGACTGGAGACACGCAGCTCGCCGCCCTGGGGCATGGCCTCAATGGCGTTTGTGATGAGACTGATAAAAATATGGCGCATCGAGATCTCGTCCGCCTTGATTTTAGGCATGGGTGCTTCAAAATGAAGGTTTACTTTAATCTCACCTTTTTTAAGTTTTTGCCCAAATCCGGCGAGCGTCGATCGAAGCAGATCGTTTATTTGAATGTAGGAAAGGGATTCCCCGGAGACTTGGGCATAGGCCAGCAGCTCTTTAATCCAACCCGTGAGCCGATCCACTTCTAGAATGATCTCTTGAGCTGTACTTCGAAAAAAAGGGGAGGGATCTCCTTCCAGCGAAAGCTCCGCGGAGGAGCGGATTGTGGCGAGGGGATTTCGAATGCCGTGGGCGACGGCCGAGGACATCTCCCCGATGGCCGCCATCGTTTCCGACTCGATGAGTTGGTCCTGCTGTTGACGGATAATAAACGTGGCGCGTTTAACGATCCAAAAGAGCGAAGCATACAAAAAGATGCCGCCCAAGACCGCCGTCGTCCAGATGAGTTGTTCGCCTTTTTTAATCGCATTAAATAAACTAATGGGTTCTTTGTAGACTTCAAAGGCGCCAAAGACCTTGTCGCGCTTTTTGTTCCATATCGGAATATAGGTCTCGACGAAGAAGGGCACCTCTTTGTCGAAGACGTGCTCTCCTTTTATGGGTTTACCCGAGGTGCCGCTTGAGATGGCGATCGCACCGGACAAGGCGCGAATGAGTTCCGCATTCGGCATAAAGTTGTGATCGATAAAGCGCGCATCGTCCGACCACAGGACCGTCCCTTGTTTGTCGTAAATGTTCACCCGAACCACATCCGGCATCAAGGCGATGCGTTTGAACAGATCCTCGAAGCCCGTCTTTGCGTGTTCGGTTTCCGTCCCTTCAAAATACAGGCTGGCATCCGTGGCGCCTATCAGCCCATCGGCAAATTCCTTTGTGATCACCGCATCGCGTTGGAGCATGTTTTCGGTGAGAAATCGGGAGAGGAGAAAGGACGACACAATAGAAATGAGGGCGATGCAAACGAAGCTGAGAATCGAGAACCAAGCCAGGAGATTGAAAGATTTTTCTCTGCTGTCGAGTTTCATAGGATTCAACCCATGCTGGAGGATGAGCGGGGGATTCCCCTGTGGGAAAATGGATCCTCGATAGGTAAAGCAGAGATAAGCGTATAGCCTTTTGAATATGATGTCCATCGGTAATTTTAGTTTTCTAAGAGAAGGAAGGGTCCACCCCTTGTGCGCGCTCGCTCGTACGATCTTATCGCTTGCCGTTGAGCATCATTTTTCAGACGATGGGTCCATGGCGTATCTCGCTGCCGAGGCGAAGCGTATCCAATCTTCAACATGATCACGAAAAAAGAAGCGCATGCCCGGTCAACCGCCCGAAGTCATATCACACTTCGAGTCCGATCCGGCATTTTGCTGCTTGTCTTGGTTTCGCTGAGATGCAGCCCCTGTGCCAATCTGAAATATAACGGCATAGGCTCGTAGTCAATTGAAATAAAATGATTATTGTGTTGGGTCCGCAGTTGTTGTTTGTTAAAACGGAAAAGTCAGTGCGTGTTTTAACCCATTGATGGGGGATCTGACCCAGGGCGTGGCCGGAAGATCGAAATCATATTCCATGGCGTTAAAGAGGCCCACCGAAAAAGAAGTCCATTGGGCCGGCCGCCGTGGATCGATTTTTATTTATTCGGACCCAAAGCTTTTTGAATGAATGCCATGGCTTTGGGGGAGATGTGTAGGGACAATGCGGCCTTGTGGCCGCGGGGCGTCATTTTCCCCCATGTTTTTTGGATAATGGGAATCAACTTTCCCTCATCGTGTTTTTTCGAGAAATCGGCAAAATAACTCTCCAGAAACACGAGACAGATGACATCTTCCAAGAGCTGCATCTCGGGATCGTCCTTGAGATGTTTCTTTATTAAAAATCCCGAGACGCGTTCTATCGTTGCTTCGTCGTATCCCAATTCGCGGAGGACGGACGCCGCCGTGTCCGCATGAAAGCGGTTCAAGGTCGTGCGCCATTGGTGATAGCCCTTGCGGTCCATCGGATAATCGGACCGAGGGATTTTCCAGCGGGCAATGTGCTGGGATCGCGCGGCGAGTTTCAAGGCTTCGGAGGCCTCCGGCGCCAAGCGGTTCAGCCATCGGGTCATCCGCTCGGCATAGACGAGCTCTTTTGGCGTTTGTTCGCCTTCGAATCGCTCGCAGTTGGGATCTTGACGGTTGATCGCGTCGAAGCGCGCGAGGGCCGCTTCGAATCTGTCGGATGGGATCATCACTCTGTGTGCCTTGGAGGATATGCTGGTGCTTCTTTTTATCCCTTTAGCGGGGCAGTGTCAATAGAATGCCGAATAGCGAGCTCGTTCCCGGAATGCAGGAAATCGATACACATCGCACCGACTTTTTGATACAATGCCAATTTGTATCGGCCTTATTTCGGAAGGAGCAACGCAAAAAAATGGAAGAACTGATTTTAACGAACAGCGGAGAAATCCTCCAAGCCTTGTCAAAAATCGAGCTGAAGGGCAAGGGTTTTGTGAGCGATTGTCTTATCGCGGAAGTCCTGGATGCGGGAATTGCAACGCCCGATTATTTTAAGGCGAGCGGTTCGGATCCGGATGCCTATTTCGACGGGAAGCCCAACGCCTGGTCCGATTACCACGTCCGGGAAAGCAAGAAGGTTTTCATGGTGTATGGCGGCGCGGGCAAGACTCGCCGGTCCCATATCGCCGATACGCCTTAAGACGATGATGTTTCTGCTCGTAGGTATCCCTTTTTTTATCCAACAAAGTCAAGCGTCCCAATATCCCTAAAGGTAAAGATTGTGCCCAGGGCCCGTATGGGAAACGAGTCATAAACTGAGGAGGAATGCAATGAATGGATTAGAACGACCTCCCTTCCATGGGATCAGAAAGGTCGTCATCGTTGGCGCGGGCGCGGTTGGCGGCTATTTCGGCGGACTGCTCTCTCGTGCTGGAAGCGATGTGACCTTTTTGGTGCGGCCTCGCACCTATGCGCAGATCTCTAAAAATGGCCTGGAGGTGAAAAGTATCGACGGCGATTTTTTAGTCCACCCCCCTGTCGTTCAATCGGTGGCGGAGATTGACTCCGCAGACCTGATCGTTCTCGCGGTCAAATGTTACGATGTGCCGGAAGTCTTAAGAGCGGTCGAACCGCTTGTCAAAGGCGGGGCGATACTGCTCACCCTTCAAAACGGTATTTCGAGCGAAGACGAGATCCTGCATTATTTTAACAGCGACTGCGTGGTGGCCGGTGTGGCCTACATTACCTCGAAGCGGCTGGCCCCCGGTTTAATAGAACACAGCGAGAACGGCATCATTGCCTTGGGGGAGTTGTCCGGGGAAAAGTCCGACCGGGCCGCCGCGATTCATGATCTTTTCTCGAGTACCGGCATCTCCTGTTTTCTCAAAGGCAATATCCGACAGGCCAAGTGGGAAAAGCTGTGTTGGAACGCCACCTTCAACCCGCTTTCGGTGATACTCGATGCGCCGGTGTCTTTGGTTTTAGAAACGCCATCCCTTCTTGAGCGTGTCAAAGACGGAATACGGGAAGTGGCCGCCGTGGCCAAGGCGGAAGGCATTACCGTGCATCCGGAGATCGTCGAGAACACCCTTGCCGAGACCCGTCCCATCGGTGCCTTTTACACCTCAATGTACGAAGATGTGAAGCAGGGGAAGCCCACGGAGATCGACTTTCTCAATGGCGAAGTGATACGTCGGGGAGAAAAAATGGGCGTGCCCACGCCGACGCACCAGCTGCTTTTTGCCTTGATTAAAGGGTTTGAGGCAAAAGGCTCGAAGGGCGCATAGAAAAGAGGTGGACATTCGGAATCTGGCCATTAAGGGCATTTTTTTCGATGCGGGGGATACCCTATTTGAAGCCCAGGAAACGATTGGGGAAACCTATAGTCGCCTTGCCTTGCAATACGGCCTCCGCTGCGATGCGGCCGTTCTCAATGGACGTTTTCGCGCTGCGTTTAAAGTCAGTCCCCCGATGGCTTTCGGAAAGGTATCCGATAAAGAACGTCTTCGGTTGGAGCGCCAATGGTGGGAGCAGGTCGTGCAATCGGTTTTCGAGGGGATCAACTTCCCTGAGTTCGAGGCCTTTTTCCAAGCGCTCTACCGATATTTCGGGGTCGGGCCGGCCTGGCGGTTGTTTCCGGAAACGAAGGCGGTCGTCGCAGCGCTAAAAAGCGAGGGCTACACGCTGGGAATTATCTCTAATTTCGATTCCAGGTTGCCTGCGATCTGTAAAGACCTCGGTCTCTGGGATGCCTTCGACCTGGTCTTGTTTTCCAGCCGGGAGGGTTTTGCGAAGCCCTCCCCCGAAATTTTCGAGGCGGCGCTCGAACGATGCGGGCTTTCGCCCTCCGAAGCGATCCACATCGGGGATCATGCCCTAAACGACGTGGGAGGGGCGGAGCGAGTGGGCATGACGGGGATTTTAGTGGATCGGTCGAAGCGGGATGCTGGGGGAGAATCTAGTATCCCATTCGGCGGTCATCGCATTACCGATCTTTGGGGGGTCGCCGACTTCCTTCAAAACCCATCGCTTTAAAATCGCCAAGAGGTGCGGCCTTCGGAAGGGGAGGGCGTATTCCTTATTGAACGACGCTCATCGAAATGGCGTGTCCGCTGTCGGTGGACACCACCTCCACCTTCGACCCCGATTTAACGTCCCCTTTCAAGTGGGTCGATTTGTTGACGTGAAACTTTTGGGTCTTTCCGTCTTCGGTTTTCACGATCACAAACTCGCCTTCCACTTTGACCACTTCACCGACCGTCTTATGGTCTTCGCCGTGTTTTCCCTCCGTTAAGCCAAGGCTGGCCACACTCAGCACCCAGGACATGGCGACAAACAACAGACTCCATTTTGTCATCTTTTTCATTAAAGGCCTCCATCGTTCGGGGATGTCTCAGTAGCGAACGGATGATGTGTTTTCATAAAAAACGCCTCGGCCTAATAATGCCGCATTTTAGGAATCGATCAGGATTGCGGATGCTTGTACCCGCCGTTCCTGAGTTCGATTGAACACCTCTTGCCATATCGATTCGCTCGGGCTGTCGAAAATGACCTCGGCATCCGCTTTTACAATGCGCCAATCGCCCCGATCGATCTCCTCGCGCAACTGATTCGGATGCCAGCCCGCATAGCCGGAAAACAGACGGAAGTCTTTTTGAAATCCAGGGCTTTCAAGTTTTTCGGCGAAGACGCGGGCCTCCTGACTGGCATAAACCTGTCCAAAAATCGGGCTCAGATGCTCAGGAGGCAAGATCGAGCGAAAAAGGACAGTCAGCGTTCCTCCCATGACGGGTCCCCCGACGTAAAGCGTGTCGGTCAGGGCGATATCCGTTTTAGCCTTAGGGATTAACTGTGAAAGCGGAGTGTCGCTCGGGCGATTGACGATGAGGCCAAGCGATCCTTCATCGTCGTGTTGGAGCATCAGGATAACGGTTTGGCTGAAGTTGGGGTCGACGATGCGGGGATCGGCCACGATAAAGACCCCTTTTGAGACCTCGTTCATTTGCCCGACTTTTTGCTGATGCCGGAGCCGATTAGGCATGACCCATTTTTCTCCCCTGACTGGAAAGGGCACAGCCAGGGCCGTGAGGCCAAGGATCATGATGAGAAAAGATTCGAGGGGGCGTTTTGGCAACATCGATAGAAACACATTCATCCCGGATGACCTACTGGTAAGTAATTGCTGCTGGGCGCCTTCATTTTTCTGATGTGGCCGGGGATAGCAGGAGGATCTTTATCACCGGCTTGATGCTCCACTTTCAAAATCCGGTTCGATTTCCAAATCGGAGGAGATGAGAAGGGGGTGTCTGGAAAAAGCCAGTATAATTTTCAGAGACTCACGTCGCCGTGCGCAGATTTTATAGGAAAAACCCTTAGTGGGTGTGCCCGTGGTCATGTCCGTGCTCGTGACCGTCGTGATCATGCCCATTATTGTCATGCTCGTGTCCAGGGTCATGCTCGTGTCCATGGTCGTGCTCGTGTCCATGGCCATGCGCATGACCGTGGATTTCGGGGTTGTCGTGATCGGGGTCCCAGGTCGTGTCTTTGCCTTTGCCCACGGTCATTTCAATTCGATTCACCCCTTTAACATTAGCGCACTCGTTTTCACCGCAGGGAATCGCAAGCCGTACGGGGCCGCCCTTTGAAACCGGAATGGGTCCCCCTTCGCGCTTATAGATCAAGATGCCATTTTCGATGACTTCTGAAAGGGCGATGCTGGCCGCAAATTTGCCGTCGTTGGAATGAAAGGTGGCATAATCGGAGCCGGCGATGGGTTGCGCTTTATTCACAATGGCCTTGACGCGAACGCCTGAGCCGACCATGCCCGCAACGAGTTTACTGACGTCTTCGATCTGATCTTCATGCGGAAGCGCCAAGAGAGCGTCATAGTCCCATTCTCTCGCATTTTTAACGGCCCCATCCACCTTCAAAACGAACTGTTTATCTGCTGCCATTCAAGCCTCCGTATCAGTTCAATGCTGTACCAAAGTTGGGTTTAGTCTATCAGAGGGAAAAAAGAAGGTCAAGATCGTGCTGGACGGATTGAATCCAGAGACGACTCTAGTATAGATCGGTCTACAAAAGAAGCCATGGGACACGTCGAGGCGGTTGAAAAGGAAGCATTAGCTGAAAAAGTGAGGAACGCATAAGAGGAGAACACCGAGGAGACCGAAGACGAGGCTGAAGGGAAGGCAAGCGGCGGCAAGGGTGTCATAAGGTGGTTTGAGTGCGGCTTGCCCCCAAAACCCAAAACCGATGCCAAAGAGTCCTGCAATGACCATCGTTATATAAATGTAAGTCATGTTGTTTCTTTAGGCTTTCATCATGCCAATAATCCAGAGGGCATAGGAAAGGACGACAAGGCTTCCCCAAAAGAGGCCGCGCTTCACAATAATTTGGGTGCCTCCTTCGCGAAAGGCTCGCCAAATGAAAATGAGCGTGCCCGAGACCCAACCTAGGAATCCGATCTCCAGCATAATGGACCAGAAGGGGTCGGGCTTCATCGGTCGCTGCAAAATGGCAAGGGCCTCTTCCGTTTTCTGATCCAGGCTTTTTTGTCGATCCGCCTCGGAATAGTTCGTTTCTTCGGCCATGAGCCGGGCAATTTTGGGGTTCGCGCGATCGATCCAATCTTGACCCGGGGTGTAAAAGCTCCGCGTCGCATAAAACGCGCTGCGGAGCGAGCGATAGGCCTCCAAGGCCAAGGGCTTATCGTCCGTTTCGAGGATTTCCGCCACGGTCCAGAGCTGGGCCGCCGCGCGATCGACAGAGCCGCCGACCGGCAGATACCAAAGAATGGCGCGCTCGTAGTGGATGATGGCCTCGGGGTAATCGGCCTGCGAAAAGGCTGCCTCAGCCGTCTCATACGCCTCCTTGGAGGAGATGTAGACCTTCGTTACAATCAAGCCGAAAAAGAGAACAAGGCAGAGCAGAGCGATGCCGACTATTTTTTTGATGTCGTTTCGTTTTATTTGAAATCTCTCCTTTCGAAGCAGAGGACGGATAAGAGCATGACCGTGGCGATATAGAGTAGGCCGTAGGTCACGCTGAGTAGAATTTTACCACTTTCTATCGGAAGGTGGTAAACCGCGGCCTCCTTCATGTTGAAACGCTCCAGGTTTGGCAAGACATAGTAAAAAAAACGGGTGATCCCTTCGAGAAAGGCGCTTCCCGAATCGGCGCCGAATTTTTTGAGATATTCCGTCAAATGACCGATGACATAGATGGAGAAGGTAAACATGCCGCTTAAAAAGGGCGTGGAAAAGGTGGAGAAAAAGATCGCCACGGCGGAGATCACCGAGATCTCGACATAGATGGTGAAGAGGGCGATCGGCAAGTAGGGGTCGAATGTGCCTTCGTAAAACCAGACCAGCAAAAACAAAAACAAGGACATCAGCAGGGTCTCGACGGCGAGGGTTAAGAGAATGCCTAAATATTTTCCGACCAAAAACTGAGACCGTTTTACCGGTTTGGCCAAGAGCGGGTAAATCGTGCGTTTTTCTATTTCTTTATAAACGAGATTAATGCCCACCACAATCGCGATGATGACGCCGAACAAATTGATGCTTCCCAACCCCAGGTCTTTGATGATTTTATTCCGTTGGCCAACGGTCGCCTGATCTAGCACTAAAGAAACGAGCATCATTACAAAAGCGAAGAAAATTAGGCTGTAGAGAATTTTATTTCGAACGGCTTCTTTAAAGGTATTGATAGCAATTGCGCGAATGGCTTTCACAGTTGCGCCTCTTTTATTTCTTCTAAAAAGAGGTCTTCCAGAGATTCTTTTCTTGGAATGATCGATACAATTTGCACCAATTCTTTTTGAGTCCAAGCAATCAATTTCGGGAGGTGTCCTTCATCCATTAGCGTAACAAGGAAGGAATGGTCGCCGGGCCTAATGGAATCGACAATCGGTTTAAGTGCCTGAATCTTTTCTTGCGATATTCCCTTCAAGGTGACTTCTATCGATTTTACTTTTGGAACCATCAGTGTTCCCAGTGATCCGACACTTCGCAATCGACCATTGATAATGATGCCGACCTGATCGCAAACCATCTCCGCATCTGAAAGAACATGCGTGCTGAAGAACACGGTCTTTCCCTCTTCTTTTAGTCGGAGGATGATATCCCTGACCTCCTTCCGCCCGATTGGGTCAAGGCCGGACATGGGTTCATCTAAAATCACCAATTCGGGATCGTTGATTAATGCTTGGGCGAGACCGACCCGCTGGAGCATGCCCTTCGAATAACGGCCCAGCGGAATTTGTTCGGAGCCTTTTAAGTGGACCAAATGCAAGAGTGTTTCAATTTTCTTGCTTCGTGCTTCTAAATCCATGCCAAAAAGTTCACCGCAGAAATGGAGGAATTCCAGGCCCGTGAGGTATTCGTAAAAATAAGGGCGCTCCGGAAGAAAGCCTAATTTTGATCTTGCCGAAACGTCTTGAATAGACTTGCCAAAAATAAATGCCTCTCCCGACGTGGCTTGAATGAGTCCCGTCAGGAGTTTGAGCGTGGTGGTTTTCCCTGCCCCGTTCGGTCCGAGGAAACCGAAGATCGTGCCGCGCTCAACAATCAGCGATAAGTCGGTGAGGGCTTTTTTCTCTTTTCTTAAAAATCCCGAATAGAATACTTTCGTCAGATGTCTTGTCTCAATTGCGGGTACCATCAGTTCCTTGTTTAGATAAAATCGTTTTAATTCTTTCTTCGATTTTTTTCCGTACGATTTCATCGGATGTATTCTCGTAGACTTTACGATAAAATTCCAGACCGGCGTTAAGATCACCGGATTGTTCATACAGTGTTCCTGCAAGGGTTTTTGTAAATTGCGGCGCGCCAGGTAATTTTGATGCACGTTCGATAAATGGCGCGGCCGTCATGGGGTCCCCTAAATGGTAGTAGTGGTTAAACCCGATATAGAATGGATACATCCATTGATTTGGGAAGGCGTCGATGCCCTTTTCGAGGATCTTATTTGCATTCTCGGCCTGGGATGCTTCTAAGGATAAAACAACGCCTCCAAAATAATAGGGGAAATCGAATTTCGGATCTAGGTCGATAATCAGGGTCAGCATGTGGAATAGCCAAGGGTATTGCTGATCCGTCATAAAATGGCTGCCGAAGTAGGAGACCGTTTTGATCCAAAGAAGATCGGCTACGACCTGGTTGTAGCCTAAAGTCAAATATTTCAAATACTTCCCTGAAGGAAGATAAAGGATGGATTCTATTTGGCTGGATTTGTGATTTTGTAGAGCATTCTGGCACAATAACAGCCCTATGCTTAATACTATAATGATTATTGAATTTAAAGAAATCTCTTGGATACGATTCCTCATTAACTCTCCTAAAAGGACGGATTACTTACCCCCATCTTTTCTTAAAAAACATCAAATCACTTTTTAATGAAAAGGCTAATCCAAAACAGATTAAATCAACCAGTAGTAGCCAGATACGAGAAAAAATTGCGACAATGGCTGCGTCACTAGACGTTAGCGAAGGCTGGAGTAGAAAAGATAGAAGTCCCTCTCTCACACCAATTCCTCCTGGTATAAAAGGGGTCATTAATACCCCCGATCCCGAAAATGCAAGCGCACCCATTGTCTTTTTAAATGAGATCTGCTCTATTATTTGGAATGACATGAGTAATAGCCAGAAGGCTATTCCATACAAAAACCACTGACCGATATACATCATTGAGAGTTTGAATATTTGGATAAATCGAATAGGTGATATTTTATTTGTGCCATTTTTTTTATATGACCACAACTCAAGAATGGAGGCCCCTTTTGGTAATATTAACGACAATATTATAACGCCAACAACTAAAAAAGGTCCAATTAGCGAATTAGAAAGGCGGATCGCTTTAAATGGTATGAGTGCTGAAGCTAGGATAACTCCAGTCAGGACATTTAGGGCTAAATGTCCTATGCTGGCCAAAACCATTTTTTTTTTGGGAATCCCCTCCTTATCACCTAAATAAATTCGCCCAACATGTCCCCAGATGCCTCCTGGTAAAAAGCGAGCCATTTGAGAAATATAAAGAATCTTAAAAGAGACAGACCACTCCGTCTCCTCCCCAAAAAAATGAAGCCATTTCTTATAAAACCAGGCCGCAATAAAGTGGTATAGGATCAAAAGAAAAATGGAAAATACTAAAGGAAGGAAATCAACCCGATGGGTCCACCTAAATAGTTCAAACCAATGTCCAGATAATTGGGTGGAAAAATAGTATGCGGTGAGTAATCCAATAGATATTCCAATTAACCCTCGAACACTTTTATTCAACTCTTGTCTCCTATTACCCTTGCTCTACTGTCGAGTTGCTAAAGTGATCAGTCCAACAGGTTTCCCGTGACCAATAAAGAGGCGATCTAAATTCACCAGTATTTTGATGATTGAAGAAGTTATCCGAAGCGCGCCTTCCATCATGCTCCCTTCTGAGATATGTGTTACTAGCTCCAATCGTTTTCCCTTTAAAAGGTAATTCCGTAATTCGGTATAAGCCCTCAGTACTGGGAACCCGTAACCCCAGAAATATGTTGGTTTAAGTCCGGCCTTTTCCAAAAGAGTCAAGAGAGCCTCAGTAGTGTACCTTCTGTAATGTTGCGAAAATTCATCAGCTTCAGACCATAAGCGAGGGTCGGCAGGAACCGTGATAATAACGCTCCCTCCTGGAGCTAGCCAATTGGGCACCCTCTGAAGAATACCCAGATCATCTTGAAGGTGTTCCAATACTTCAGATAAAACAATAAGGTCATAATCCAAATCCGGATGAAATTCCGAAAGATCTTCAACAAGCCCAATGAAACGTGAGCGTAAATTACTGGGCAGAGTTTCCTTGACACGTTCAACGGCATATCTTGAGAGGTCAATCCCATCGACACGATAACCACGTTCGAGCAAAAGGCTGGTTGTTCCTCCCGTGCTACACCCAGCATCAAGTGCCCGTAGACCACTTCCTTCAGTAGGGATCAGCTTTTGTAGGAGTTGTCTGCGAAAATAATAATTCGGAGACCCAATATTACGTGACCTTTCCCATGTCTTCTGAACATCGTCGTCATGCATCTTTCTTCCTGCCCCTTCCTACAGAAACAGATTCGTCATATACTTTCTGATATACTTCTTGGTATCGAATTGCCATCTGATCCCATCCGAGCTCCATTTCAGTAATCAGAGACCGGCCCTTTGCCCCCATCCTCATACGAAGAGGTTTGTTACGAACAATTTCTAAGAGTTTTTCGGCCAGATGATTGCTGTCTTGCGTCCGTAATAAGAAGCCGGTTTCGCCCTCCTTAACAACTTCACGAATGCCGGGAAGGTCTGAGGCCACGACAGGTAGGCCACATGCCATTGCTTCTAGAACGACGTTAGGCATGCCTTCAGCCAGACTTGGGAGAACTAAACAGTCTGATTGGCACATCCAAATTGGAACTTGGTCAGGAGATTGTGCCCCTACAAAATCGACAGCATCATCCAATCCATGCTTTTGGACAAGCGCCTGTAATTTTTTTCTTTCTCGCCCATCTCCTACAAATGTTAGATGCACATCCTTTTCAGAATTGAAGATTTTTATCATTGCCTCAATAAGATATCGGACGCCTTTTTCAGGAACTAGGTTGCCTACAAATAATAACCTGCATTTCAAAGAGGTGTTTTCCTCTGCTTTACGAATACTCAGATCGACGCCGTTCAATACTCTATGGACCCGGTCTTCTGGAATTCCTTGTTCAATGGCCCAAGTTCTAAATTCTTGGCTTACCGTCGTAATTAAAGTTGCCTGTTTTAAAATCCAGAGAGCGAGCATCCTGCTTATCAGCCTTTTTTCTGCAAAGCGAACATCACTCCCAAGTAAACTGACAATAAAGGGAGTGCCATGGATTTCTTTTAACATCCAGGCTATAAAACCAGAATAAATCCAATGGGCGTGGACAATATCCGCATTTTTAACGACTTGGTATCCCTTAACTATGAACGCAAACAGAAAAAAAGGGATCTGAAACAGAAGCCAAGGATTTTTTTTTAAATTAGAGGGAATGCCGCCTGAGCCATAGGCAAGGACTTGCCAGGATTTTGGAATAAAATAAGAAAACCGATATACATTACACCCCGCCATTTTTTCGGATGGAAGAGCTCCTTTGTCGCCAGGGGAGATAACAGAGACACTTACTCCTAAAGACGACAAGGCCCGACAGAAACGAAAGATAAACACTCCGGCATAATCGCCTTGAAATCGCGGGAAAGAGGTAGTAAGCATGCAAACACGCATAATTTCTCACTTTAGATGTTTGTTGTATTCCATATCAAACCACATTGCAAAAAAGAGTGACTGAAGCCCGGATATCACCAAAAAAGCTGCAAAGAGTGCACTGGTTGATGTTACCCCATGGCCCAAGATTCGTATCCCCAAGAGATAAGAGCCGAATATTAATCCTGAAGGAGTGAGGGCAATTCCAAGAAAATAGAAAAATACGAGGGGATGAAAATCTCTAATGATATATTTTTCTACCATCCTCCTAATAAACCCTTTTAATAGCAGCCAGCTGATTTTTGGAATAACGCTTAAAAGCCGTATTCCAGATTTCTCCCCAATATTATAAATGGGACGAATTGAAACGTCTTTTACGCTAAAATTGCAAATGTTCAATTTAATCAAAAGGTCATTGGGCATGCCGTAGCGTTCATAGATATTGTCAAGATTCAAAGTTTGCAGTGCCTTTAGAGAAATAGCTGTATAGCCAGATTGCGAATCCGCAATATGCCAATAGCCGGAGGCTATTTTTGTTAAAAGAGATAGGACTGAATTTCCAAGGTAACGATAATGCGGAATCATCTGCCAAGATTCACCGCGAAATAGACGATTTCCCTTTACATAATGGGTTTCACCTAGAACAACAGGCATCACAATTCTTTCTAAATCAGCCGGGTCCATTTGGGCATCTCCGGCCATAACTACAACAACATCAATCTTCTCATCCACAGCTTGTTTATAGCCGGTAACAATCGCCCCGCCCACGCCTTTATTTTTTGTGTGGCAGATAAGGCGATACTTCTCCGGGCAACATTGTTCGTAAGGCCGAACAATATCCTTTGTTTTGTCGATACTTTGATCATCGACGACAATTACACGATCAACAAATGGTGGTAATGTATCGAGAACCTGACAGATTAATGCTTCTTCATTGTGGGCTGGGACAACGACACCTATTCGTTTTTCTTTAATCATTTTTAACCACCGGTATATTGTCCTGTAAGATCTTCCAGGGTATTTTAATCTCTTCATCGTCAGGGGAAATGGTTAAAGCCTTTTCGTAGTAATCCTTTGCAATCTGTACATTTCCCAGGTCGGCATTAATCGATCCCAGTAAAACAAGCGCGTCCAGGTGTTCAGGATTAACTTCAAGAATATGTTTAAGATAAGGTTCGGCTTTTTCATGCTCTTTATTTTGGACATACAACTTCCCGAGGTTTAAGTAAGGGTCAAGAAGATCCCTGTTCGCAGAAATAGCTCTCAAAAATGCCGCCTCTGCCTGTTGGCTCTCCCCAAGGATTGCATGAGATATTCCCAGATAATTTAGAAACATAGTATTAAGTGGGCGAAGGCCGACAGCCAATTCAAAATGTCTCCGGGCAATTTCATAAGCGCCTCTTTTAAAAAAAAATGTGCCTTGTCCGCCAATAATGAGGGCATAAAATTTCCTCTCTTCTTGGTCTACAACATCATTTTTAAAATGGACCTGTTTCGATAATGCAGAGAGGTACGCATGTATTGCTTTATTATCGAGTTCTATCGGATCGCGATTTACCCTAAAAAAAAATGATTCTGGGGAGAGGTATTTCTCAACAAGGCTGTTGTCGATTAAATTCGGTTCCCAGTAAATCGGATGTTTTTCGATGTTTTGAGTCAAAAACTCAGAGCCTAGTTTATTCGCAGGTACTACTGGGATACTGATATTGTTGTATTTTGATTCATCTATTTTTAAAAATAAATCCGGGACTTTAAAACTCGAAACGCTAAAAATAGAAATATCAGGTCGGTATCCTTCTACTTGCTGAAAATAAATAGAAGGAAAGGTGGTAAAGCTGCTAAACACGACCGAGTTAGGCGGAAGGTCATATAAGACGCTTTTAAAGATCTCTCTCGGTGACCAATACCTTGCTTTATTGTTTTCAATGGCATGGTCGAAAATAAGAAATAAGAACTGAATTCCTAGAAGTCCCCAAAATAGTAGAAGGCATCCTTTCCTTTTAGAAGGTACTGCAATTCCTATTTTTATGATCTCCTGAAGCGACCAGATGCCAATACCAATTAAAATTGCAAATATAAAAAAGTTCGGTATATAAGCAGAATCATCTCCCCACCATCGAATAAAAAACAAAAATGGAGGAATATAAAAAAGCGTTAAGACCGCGAGTATACTTCCTTTTTTATTCCTGAGTAGAGAGAAAAGCCCTATGCTTCCTAGTAAAACGCCCAGTATTGAGAAATTATCGATAAAAAAGCTGAAATAGAGTTTTAGCTGAGCAGGTAAAACATCTACGGGAAAAATAAAATGATAGGAGGCATCTTTTCGATCGCTGACATGAGACATAAGGCGATAGAAGGTTTCTGGATCACCCCAATCGTAGAAGGGGTTTTGAGTTGATCGGATGGGTAAATAGAGATAATTTGAAAATCCGATCAGGAAAAAAAATGAAAGGAAGGCATATGTCTTCCTTGTAGGCAATGATTCGACTTTAACCCAAATAAAATAAACCAGCATCAACAAGAAAGGGAGATATAGGATGAGAATCGAATGTGATCCTAGGCTTAATCCATATAGAAACGACAGGATGCAAAATATCTTGAACTGATTTGTCTTGGATTTAGAAGCAAATATAGTATGAGAAAATCTTATAAAAATGAATATAAAGAGCCCTGTAAAGAAATTTTGAAATGTATAAACTTCAGGAACATTCGAGTTCTCCCAAAGTGCATTCGAAAATGAAAAAAGGAGGGCAGAAGTTAAACTAACCCAAGCAATGAGGGTATGTGATGAAGACAATAAAGGTTCTTTTTCTTGGGCCAAGGCCGTCAGAATGCTTCGTAAAATAAGATATAACATGACCGACATGCTTGCCCCAAAAAAAGCAGAGAGCAAAGTTACTTTAAATCCAATGCTCCCAACAGGAATGAACGTAAAGAGCTTCGCGGTCATCGCATAGAGTGGAGATCCAGAGGGATGGGCAATATCCAGCAAAAACCCAATTGCCTGGAATTCTGCGGCATCGCGCCAATATATATTTGGAATAGTTGTGGAGAGGTAAGTTATAAAGGTAAGAAAAAAGATGACATACGGGAATAAAATAGTTTTTTTGAAAGTCATCTCCTTTGCTTCGTCGAAGATAGTGATGGGTAGGCGGCGAGTCGCCACCTACCCATCTAAAGAATATTTATGAAGTAAAGCTCGTATTAACTACGTCTACTAAATTCTTCTTATCATTAATGGTCCAGGTGTCACCAATAACTCTTCCTGATACTCCTGTCGCTCTAGCTACAAAATTGGTCGCAGTAATGCTTGCGGCGAGGATCGTATAGCCATATCTCACAGTACCGGATGTTGCAAACCCGATATTCGCCTTAGTTGCACCTGTAAATCCATTTGTGCTCTCAGCAGAATAAGCAACCATGTTGGTAAATATGGCTCCTAAATTGGCTTTTGCTTCTGCTTGTTGAGACTTGGCTTGGTAGTTCAGAAAGTTAGGGATCGCGATGGCTGCCAATATTCCGACAATCGCAACCACAATCATAAGCTCAATCAGTGTAAAACCTTTGTTGTTATGAATTTTTTTAAACATGATCGTTCTCCTATTTTTAATTCGCTAATGTAAAAGTTATTTAGATGTTACGCTCATAATCTGTAACTGCAGAATAGATGCCACATATTGTGGTCAGAGTAGTATCAATATATTTCAATAAGTTATGAATTATTCTCTTTATTATGGGCGGGTCTGATACAGATAAAAAGACAATTAATAATAAGGTTGGGTGACATTTTTTGTCAAAGATAATGGGCCGATCATTACTGATCAAATCTATCACCCACCACATCTCGAAGTTTTTTACCGCTATCGATTTCCCATACATCTCCTTTTATCCGATCTGAGATGCCTTCAGCCCTTGCCGTAAAAGCGAGTGTCGTTACATTTACTAAAGTATAATTGTAGCGTAGGGTTCCGTCTGTTTTGAATCCAATGTTATTTAGAGTCGCCCCTGAAAAGCCTTCCAAGCCTCCCGGAGCCGTGTAAGCGAGCATACTGACATAAATCGCCCCAAGGTTTGCTTTGGCTTCGGCCTGCTGTGCTTTAGCAACATAATTAAAATAATTTGGAATGGCGATTGAGGCCAAAATACCAACGATGGCGACGACGATCATGAGTTCGATTAATGTGAATCCGTTTGTGTTTTTCATCAGTGCGCACCATAGGATCGTTATAATAATGAGTTAATGTTGTAAGGCTTCTTGAAGACTCGCCGATGGGATGGATTTAATTTTTTGAACGGACTCTCTGATGTGGGGGCTGCCGAAACCGGCATCCTTAAAACGGAGCATGAGTTCGCTGTTTTCCGGATTAAGTTCGAGTGAACGTTCCCAGGCCTCTTTGGCAAGCTCGTTACGATTATCCTTGAGATAAACTTCTCCGAGGTGCTCGTGGATTATGGGATCGTCGGGGATGGTCGATACCGCTTTTTGAAGTAAGCCGATCGCATCCTTGACCCTTCCTTGTTTATAGTAGGCCCAAGCCAAACTATCGATGAAGTACCCGTCATTGGGACGGACGACGAGGGCTCTGTTGATCAATTCGATGGCTTTATCCAGCAGAATCCCTTTGTCCGCATAGGTATAGCCCAGGTAATTGAGCGCGTTGGCGTGGTCCGCATCTAAATCGATGGCTTGTTCCATTTGCTGGACCATTTCGTCAAAACGATTTAGTTTGTCGAAGGTGGCGCCGAGGTGAAAGTGTAAGTCGGGCAATAAAGGCTTCTTTTCGATACCTTCTAAAAAGACAGTCACGGCATCATCGTAGCGTTTGGAGTCGTGAAGGACGAGGCCCGTAAATAAATAGGATTCGACTCTTTGGGGGTCGATCTGTTTTGCTTGGTTTCCCTGGATTAAGGCATCGTCGATGTTTTTTAATCGGTAAAAGTACAGATAGCCCAAACGGATTCTTGCGTCGAATGCTTTGGGGTGCCGATCGAGCAGGGCTTGATAGGCGCTGATCGCCTTCTCGATCTCGTTGTTTTCTTCGTAAAGCGTTGCAAGGTAAAGATGGAGGCGTACATCCTCTTTTTTGGATTCGACAACAGGCAATAGGGTTTGAATCGCTTTAGCGTAGGCCTTCTCTTCAACATACACAAGCGTCTTTTGCAAAGCGATATCGAGATTCTGGGGATCACCCTCCAAGAGGCGGTCTAGCAGGACCAAGGCTTCATCGAACGATTTGCTGCGGATGAGCAATTGGACCAAGCGCGTGAGGGCTTGATGGTTTCTGGGGTTGATTCGGTGAATCACATGTCGATAGACGCTGATCGCCGCTTGGGGCTGCTTTTGCCGTTCAAAAATCGCTGCTATCCCGAGGTGCGCCGGTTCAAAATAGGGGTCGAGGGACAGGGCCTCTTCGAAAAATTGCAAACCTTCCGCCAAATTCTCCTTCTCCACCCGGAGCTGACCCAGATAAAAATAGGCAAGGGCCGAAGGCGGACCCACTTCGATTCCTTTTCGCAACATTTCTTCGGCGGAAACGAGATCTTGCCGATCCGCATAAATGCCTGCAATTTTAAAATAGGCATCCCGAAGGTCAGGATGAATCGCAAGGGCATCCCGATAAATTTGGAGCCCTTGTTCTGCGTTTCCGGAGGCCATATAGAGATCGCCCAAAAGAAGCAAGGCTTCTCCATTTGTTGGGTAGAGGCTGCGCGCCTTTTTCGCATAAAATAGGGCCTCGGTTTGATTCCCTAATCGACTATGCAAAATAGCGATTTTTTTTAATAGAAAGATCGCCTTTGAATCGTGTTCCAAGGCGGAGAGATATTCGTTGAGGGCGCGTCGATCGATTTCCTCGCTTGGGAATAGCGTGCGGTCTTCTTCATATTGGAGCCCTCGCATGGCATGATAATAGGAGGCGCTGCTGGGAGAACTCGTTGCCGTATCGCGGGTCCGTCTTTCGGTAAGGCTTTTACTCGATACGATGTTGTTTTTAGATGAAGTCAGAGATCCGACCTTTGATTTTTGAATTGTGGTGCAAGAAATAAGAAGGCTTAGCAGGGGCAAGAAGCAGAGTCCCCACCGTAAATGTGCCGGCCCCTTATTTGCGAAGGGTGGGCGATCGGCATTTTTTCCGTTTTGTGGGTTTCGATTGCCAACGATTATAAATTCAAAATGCGAAGCCTTCACGAAATGTCCGCCTAAATAATAAGGTGGGTAAGAGTCGGTCTGATGCGTTCTTATTCTTTTTTGGCCTCGTCCTCGTGATCTTTTGGGGTAATGTCAATTTCATCCGGTTCAGAGACCCCTTTTTTAAAGCCCTTGATCGCCTTTCCCAGACCCGCCCCAATTTCGGGTAATCTCCCCGCGCCAAAAATGACAAGGACGATAACGAGCAAAATGAGCAACTCCGGCATTCCAATTCCGAACATATCCTGACCTCCTACAATAAATACAAGTCCGTATTGGAATAAAAGACAGAGGGTTTTCCGCCATTAAATTGTATAGAAATTATAGGTGGAACACCCATTTTTGTCAAATAAGTCCTAGGGATACGGCTTTAGTGCCCGTCTGATGAGCTATCGTCAAACGAACGATAATCGAATCCTATAATACTTGATTTACCGCGCAATACTCAAAACGAAGGGCCCTCAAGGCTTATCACCGTCTTGGGCTAAAGCATTATTCTTGACGGAAGCGTCTCGGATGGTCATGGGCAAGGTCCTCAAAGCGCGTGTATTTGGAGACAAAGGCCATAGGGACATCTCCAATCGGTCCATTTCTTTGTTTTCCAATAATAATTTCCGCGACGCCTCTTCTTCCGCAGATACATTCGCCCTCACGGGCGCACTTGCAGGGATCGTAAACCTCTTCGCGATAAATAAAAAGGACCACATCGGCATCCTGTTCGATGGCGCCCGATTCGCGAAGATCGGCCAATATCGGCCGTTTTTTCTTTTCGGGCCGGGATTCAACCGCACGGGAAAGCTGCGAAAGCGCGACAACGGGGATATGCAGCTCCTTGGCCAGGCCCTTCAAAGAACGCGAAATATCCGAAATCTCCTGCTCACGGCTGTTGGCATCGCTTCGGCCCCGCATCAGTTGAAGGTAGTCCACGATGATTAAACTAAGATTGTGCTCCGCTTTCAATCGCCGCGCTTTTGCACGCATCTCCAGGACCGACATGCCCGGCGTATCGTCGATAAAGATTGGGGCTTCGTTCAATTTTCCGGCGGCATGAATCAGTTGCTGCCAATTGTCGTTTCCCGGCCGGCCCAGGAAGCCGGATCGGAGTTTGTGGGCATCGACGCGCGCCTCCGCGCAAAGCATTCGGAGCACGAGCTGCTCTTTAGACATTTCGAGGCTGAAGATCCCGACCGTGCCTCCGTTCTTGATGGCGATGTTTTGTGCTATGCCCAGGGCAAAGGCCGTCTTTCCCATCGAGGGCCGTCCGGCGACAATCACCAAGTCGGAGGGTTGAAGGCCCGAGGTGAGTTTATCCAGTTCGACAAAATAAGTCGGCAGACCCGTGAGTTTTTGATCGGCCAGTTTCTCGATAATTTCGAAGCCTTGTTTCACCAACTGCTTCATCGGGATAAAACCGCTGCGCATCGTTTTATCGGAAATCGCAAAGATATTTCGTTCGGCCTGATCGAGCAGGTCTCCCACCTTCCCATCGTCTTCATAGCCGCGGGTGACAATATCGGTGGCAATGCTGATCAGATCCCGCGACAGGGCCTTTTCGTGAACGATTTTGGCGTGAAGAGAAATATTCGCCGCAGTGGCCACGCTGTTGAGAAGTTCGCTCAGATAAACGGAACCGCCGACGGCTTCGAGTTGATCCTTTGCCCGGAGCCGGTCGGAAAGGGTAATCAGATCGATCGCTTCGCCCACTTCATTGAGGTCAAGCATCGCGGTGAAAATTTTTCGATGGACGATCTTATAAAAATCTTCAAGATGAAGGATCTCCACCACGCGATTCATCGCCTGATTGTCGAGAAGGATTGCGGCCAAGACGGCCTGCTCGGCCTCGACGTTTTGGGGCGGAAGTTTTTGGATGGATAGATCGCCAGCGGTCGTTAGCTGTCCGTGTTTAAGCGAAGCCATTCCAGGACGTTCTCCGTGTTTTGAATCTGTTTTCGACCCGTGGCCGGATCCATCATTTCGAGCTGATTTTGGCCGGGGCCTTCTGAGAAGGACAATATCTTCTTGATTTTTTGGCGGCAGGCCTCTTCCCTGTAAGTATCGACCTTGTTTTTCTTGAGGCCATTTTTCCGAATGACGCGAAATCCGGCCTCCCGTAATTCGGCGCTTAGGGTCACGGCTTGTTGGAGGTCTTTCGTTTCATGGACGACGACAAAATCCACCCAGTCGTGTCCGGCCTGGCTGAGTGTTCCTTTGTTTAAGGCAGACTGAATGCGGTCGATATACAGGGCAAAACCGGTCGAGGCGGAGGGGGCGCCGAATTTTTCCAAAAGGCGATCGTAACGTCCCCCGCCTCCCAACTCCGATCCAAAGCCATCGGCAAAGATCTCGAAGATCGTCCCCGTATAATAATCGAAGCCCCGCACCTCGCCTAAATCGATGAGTAAATAATCCTGGTAGCCATGTGCCTTTAAGATTGCGTAGACCGCTTCCAGTCGCGTCAGTCCTGCCTGGCAAGACGGATGGTCGCTCAAGGCGGCGGCGCGTCGAAAAACCGCTTCCCCGCCTAAGAGTTCGAGGAGGCTTAAGACCTGTTTGCGGGTCTTTGCATCCACGGACTCGCGTTTTAGGCATTTTTCTAGGGGAGACGATTCTTTTTTCGCCACATAGTGGCGGATTTCTTTAAAAAATTCTGGCGAGGAAGCGAAGGGGGCGAGGATGCCCCGCGTGAATTCCATTTGGCCGATTGCGATACGAAAGGATTTTAAGCCGATGCGGCGCAAGATCTCAATCGTCAAGACAATCATTTCGGCGTCGGCCTCCGCATCGGAAGGACCGATGAGTTCTCCGCCGATTTGAAATAGCTCCCGTTCGCGTCCGGCGTGTTCATCCTCGTGTCGAAAGACATTCGCCGAGTAGCACAGCCTGAGCGGACGGGCTTGATCGTGAAGCAATGTTGCGGCAATCCGGGCGATCTGCGGCGTGACATCGGGCCGCAGGACCATGATTCGGCCCGTGGCCCGGTCGACAAATTTATAGGCGCTGTCGAGCCCCTCCTCTTCCACGCCGAGGGAAAAGACATCGAGATATTCGAAGAGGGGGGGGATGACTTCCTGATAGCCCCAACGATTAAAGGAGGACAAGATCTCTCTTTCGATCTCGCGGCGGCGAAAGGTGCCTTCCCGTAGCAGGGTTGCGACCCCTTTAGGGATCATGGTCTTCGTTTTTTTCGAGAATGTCATTGCGTGGGTATCATGGCGTAGTAATTCATGGATAGCAGGCAGTCGTAATCGTTAAATATGCCTATACTCTAAAAAATGATGCGAGTACCAGAAGGATGCGAGAGAGAAGACGCGTGTCGCCTCTGAGTTGAGCCCGACAAAACGGAGACGATGGGCCGTTTTTTCGTCAGCATTTTCTCTAAAGGCCAAAACCATTATAAGCGGTCTACCCTTTATGCAACGAGAAGCAAGGCCACCGACAGGGTAGCGACAGGCGTAGACGCGTGCGCATGTGTGATTACATTTTTATCTGTTTCACGGAGAGAATGTGAGGCAAGGTCTTGATTTCATCCAGGAGTTTTTGCGTGAGTACCGAGTCGACCCCGACAACCGAAATGGCCTTTCCCCCTGCCTTTTCTCTGCCCAGTTGCATTCTTGAGATATTAATATTATTTTTCGCCAAGAGCTGTCCGAGGCTGCCGATCACGCCGGGCTTGTCTTCGTTGAAAAAGTAGAGCATGTGGCCATGCGGAATCACTTCGAGCGACATGCCGTCGATTTCGACAATCCGGGGTTCCGTTTTATTGAAGATGGCCCCTTTAACGCTCCGCGTCAGTTCGCCGGCCTTTACTTTCATGGAAAGCAGGCTGGAAAAGTCTCCGGAATCCGAGCGCTTTTCTTCTTTAATGACAATGCCGCGTTCCTTGGCGATGCCTCGCGCGTTGACGGCGTTCACCGGTTCTTCCAGGATGGGACTCAATAATCCTTTTAAGGCCGCGATTAGGATGGAAGCCGTATCGATATCCGCCGCGTCGCCGGAGTAAGTAATTGTGACTTCATCAACGCCGCCTTCTCCGGTTTGGCCGATGAAAGAGCCCACTTTTTCAGCCAGTTCGATATAGGGCTGTAATTTTGGCAAAAGATCGGGGCTGACGGAAGGGAGATTCGCGGCGAAGCGAACGACGCCGTGTAGCAGAAAATCGACTAGCTGTTCGGCGATGGCCAAGGCGACATTTTCCTGCGCCTCATTCGTGGCCGCGCCCAAGTGGGGCGTGCAGATAAAATTTTCCAGGGTCAGCAGGGGATGTGCGGGATCGACGGGTTCTTTCTCGAAAACATCCAAGGCTGCGGCCCCGACCTTTTGAGACTGAAGGGCCTGAAAAAGATCCTCCTCGTTGACGATGCCTCCCCGCGCGCAGTTAATCAACTGCACACCTTGCTTCATCTTCGAAAAGGCCTTCGCATCGATCAGGTGCCGTGTTTCATTCGTTAAGGGCGTGTGAAGGGTAATGATGTCCGCACGTGCATAGAGGGTATCGAGATCGACCGATTCAATGCCCATTTTTCCCGCGTTTTCGGGCGAAAGATAGGCATCGTAGGCGATGACATTCATCATCATTCCTTGGGCCAACTTCGCGACATGGCTTCCAATTTGGCCCACACCGATGATCCCGAGGGTCTTATTGAAGAGCTCGATGCCCATGAATTTTTTCTTTTCCCACTTTCCCGCCTTGGTTGAGGCACAGGCTTGGGGAACCTTCCGCGCCATGGAGACCATGAGGGCGAAGGTGTGCTCGGCGGTGGTGATGGTGTTGCCGCCGGGCGTATTCATGACGACGATGCCCCGTTTGGTCGCGGCTTCAAGATCGACATTGTCGAGGCCCGAGCCGGCGCGGCCCACCACCTTTAAGTTTTTTGCGGCGGCCACGACTTCACTGGTGACAGTTGTGCCGCTGCGGATGACGAGTCCGTCGTAGTCGGGGATCGTTTGGATTAATTGTTCCGGCGTCAGGCGGGTCTTAACATCGACCTTGAGCCCCGCCTTTTTCAAAATTTCGATGCCCCGTTCGGAAAGGGAATCGCTGACTAAAACTCGCATAAGACCTCCCGCTTTATCTACAGTGTCACGCGCAGCGCCCAGGCATCTCTACTCGTTCAAGACGCGCCGATCAATAGGGCGCATAAGGAAGAATGGGATCAATGGCTTGGAAATCGCGCTATTTCTTTAATAAAATGCCCTGAGCGATACCGACCCCCGTGCCCAAGTTCAGGGGGTGTCCCATGCCTTTTAAAACCATTTCAACCGCCGCGACGGCCATGATGGTGTCGAAGGTGTCCAGGTCGCCCATGTTCGATATTCTAAAGACCTTGCCTTTGAGGTCATCCTGTCCACCGGCGGCCGTAATGCCATACTTCACCCGAAGGTTTTTGTAGATTTCCTGGCCATCGTATCCCTCCGGCGCGGAAATGGCGGTCACCGAGGTGCTTGGCGCTTCCTTGGGATAAGAGGCCAATCCGATCCCTGCCATTCCTTCACGGAGGGCTTGGGCCATCAGGCTGCGGCGCGCAAAGATATTTTGAAGCCCTTCTTCCTTCATCATTTTGAGCGATTGCTCCAAACCGACAATCAAGGAGACGGCGGCCGTGTAGGCCGTCTGGTTTTTAGCGAGGGACTCGCGCTCCTTTTTAAAATCGAAATAGAACTTTGCGTTGCTTGCCTTTCCCGCCTGCCGCCATGCCTTTTCGGACACGGAAACGAAGGCCAATCCTGGCGGTAGGGCCAGGGCCTTTTGCGAACCGCTGATCACGACATCGAGCCCCCAGGTATCGGTTTGGATGTCAAAAACGCCCAGGGCGGAGATGGCATCGACAATCATCAGGCAGCCCTCGTAGCCCCGGACCACTTCGGCTACTTCACGAATCGGATGGGCCACCCCGGTCGAGGTTTCGGAGGCCTGAATAAAAACCGCCTTTATTGAGGGATCTTTTTTAAGGGCCTTTGAGACATCTTCCGGTTTGACGACGTAGCCCCAGGGCACCTTGATTTCTTCGGTTAAAACGCCGTAGTTTTTGCAGATTTTCCCCCAACGCTCTCCAAATTTTCCGCCATTGACAAACAGGGCTTTGTCGCCCGGCGATAAGAAGTTGGAGACGGAGCCTTCCATGCCTCCCGTACCGGTCGAGGCGATGATCAGTACGTCATTTTGGGTTTGAAACAGCCACTTCAGGTCTTCTTTTACCCGCTTCAATAATTCGACGAATTCCGGCGCGCGGTGATGAAGAATGGGTTGGGCCATCGCTAATAAGACTTCCGGAGAAACCTGGGTGGGTCCAGGAGCCAGTAGGTATTTCTTCACGATACGGATCTCCTAATAGGGGAATAACAGTAAAGCTACAATAAGCTGTTGAAACTAGCATAGCGCTTCGAAAACTGTCAAGACATCCGGCTTAAAAATTTCATAATTTCGGCAAGATTTACCCTTTCGCCGCCATAGATCAACAAAGATCCCCCCGCTCCGGGGACACCGTTCGGCTTTTTTATTTTTCCGGCCGCAAATTCAAAAACCCTCTCCTCGTCCTCACCTGCGGCGATGTTTCGATTTCATTGTTTTCTGCCCCCTGTCGGGCACGAAAACTCGCCCCTGATTTTACATCCCGCCCCCAATCGATGTAGAGTGTAAAAAAGGGTATCTCGTTCCTCCGAACCTTATTTCGGAGTATCCGGGATGAGAGCCATTCACCCACTGCGAGACCTCGGATGTTTGGAAAACTTCTAATTATCTTTATCGCCATCCCCTTCATTGAGGTTTCTCTCCTCATTAAATTGGGCAGCGTGATCGGTTTTTGGCCTACGCTCTTCATTCAATTGGGGACGGGGATTCTCGGCGCCACACTGGCGAGGGTGCAGGGTTTTTTTGTTTGGCAAAAAATTACGCGGGAAACGCAGCTTGGAAGGGTTCCCACGGAAGAGATGCTCAACGGCGTCTTGATCCTCATTGCGGGCCTTGTGCTGATGACCCCAGGACTCTTGACGGACTTGTTCGGCTTTTTGCTGCTGATTCCCGGAACCCGAAACGCGTTTAAGCGTTGGCTGCGCCGCCAGTTTGATCAGGGGATTCACGCGACCCGTGAGACCTATCCGAAGCAGTACTAGCCTATTTCTTGATCCGGTTTCCCGCGACGTCCATTGGGAAGCCGTTCGGAGGGCGACGGTAGGGAGATGTTAGGGTCTGGCGGTGACTTGCTCTTGCATTAGAGCGGTTTTCTAAATTATTGAGGCGATGGCTTGCGTTAGGTCAAAAAGGGGGGATTGTTGTCGGGGGGCGTCGGATAACATTTATTTTCGTGACGTCCAATGCGTGGATCGCTTAAACAAAGGTCAGCCAATCGCGGTGGCTTTTCTCTTTTCCGCGAACGATGTCGAAAAATGACTTCTGAAGCTGCTGGGTGATGGGGCCGGGCTTTCCCTCGCCAATGACTCGGCCATCTACTTCGCGGATCGGCGTGACTTCGGCCGCCGTTCCGGTAAAGAAGGCCTCATCGGCAAGATAGAGATCATCGCGCGTGAAACGTTCTTCCCGCGTTTTAATTTTTTGTTCCTGCGCCAGCTGGAGGATGGTGTCCCGTGTAATCCCCTCCAGGATAGACGAGCTCATCGGCGTGGTTTTCAGAACGCCTCTCCGGACGATAAAGATGTTTTCGCCCGGGCCTTCGGTGACAAAGCCATCCGTATCCAGTAATACCGCCTCATCGAAGCCGGCGTCCTTCGCTTCCCGTTTTGCAAGCTGAGAATTGACATAATAGCCACTGACCTTTGCGCGGGTTAAGGAGGTATTGACGTGGTGGCGCGCAAAAGAGGAGACCGATACGCGAATGCCGCGTTTAATCCCCTCTTCCCCAAGGTAGGTTCCCCAGGGCCAGACGGCGATGGCCAGCTGTATTTTCGGATCTTTGATGTAGAGTCCCATCTCTCCATATCCGATAAAGACAAGAGGCCGGATGTAGCCCTCCTCGAGTTTATTCTCGCGTACGGTTTCGACAATGGCCTCTTTGACTGCTTTCAAGGAAAAAGGGATGGGCAATTGAACGGCCTTGGCGGAAGCGAAGAGGCGTTCGGTGTGCTCATCCAGGCGAAAGACAGCGGTTCCGGAGCTGCCTTTGTAGCAACGAATGCCCTCAAAGACGCCCAAGCCGTAATGAAGGGAGTGGGTCAAAACGTGAACGGTGGCATCCTTCCACGCAATGAGCTTGCCATCCATCCAAATATACGCTGTTTCTTGAATCACTGATTTACCCTTATTTTTTTGATTGGCTTTTTTTCTTTCGAGCGGGCTTGGCGGGTTTTGCGTTGCGACTCTGTTGGGAGAGGGTTGACCCCCGCGCGCCCCTTTTTTTTCCGGTGAGGAGCCAGTCGGTGGTCACGCGACCGATATCGGCAATGCGAACCAATAACTCCGGTGAAGGGATGCGTCCTCGCTCATAGCGACTGATGTAGTTTTGCTTTTTAACGCCAAGCACGTTTGCGAACTCCGTTTGTGTCTGCTTGCCTCTGACGGCTCGAATCCGTTCACCTACCTTAATCGGAGAGACTTTTTCCATTTCGATTCCCTACCCATTTGTTATTGTTATATCGTGTATTACGGGTTGCGTATTCTTGCTCTATCTTTATGATATCCTTCAATGTGGCTATCTCTGAAAAGTATACTTCATGGTCTTTTGAAAATCAAGATCCTTAGAAAAAATCAAGAAAAGACCCAGAATATTTCTACACATTGCAAAGGGGGCACATTTGAAGGACGTGTATAAAGAATAGACTTGGAAGAAAAAAGTCTGAGCACTACCGCTTAGGCTTATCGTAGCGGTTTGCCTTCGTTGCCTGTAGGTCGACCATCGAGTCGATGTCAGTCGGCCAGAGGGTTGTTCTCCAACTCCGTCTTGGGGTGGGCAACCCGCTTCGATTCGGCTTCAGCGGCGGCGATATCGTCCCTTAAGGAAAAAGAGATTTCGACGGGTTTTACCGTTTTTTCGACGAGCGCACGGGTTTGAACCACATTGAGTTTTTTGAAGAGATAGTCGAACTTTTCTTCAAGCGAGGACCCAATTTTTTGGCGCATTTCCTCCGGCAAATCCCAAAGCAGACGCTTGAAGGGGCCCAGCGCCTTTTTTCGGGTTTTATAGATAAATTGTTCGTCGGTCTGTCCTGATTTCATTTCGCCTTTAAATGTTTCGCGGAGGTAGGTATAGATTTCTTCTTTCAGGGTGCCGGGGAGCAGGTTGTAAATCATGTTTTGAAACTCGGTGGCGAGGTGGACTTCGGCCGTTCCCGTCAGGGGGAAGCGGTCAAAGACCTCGGCGGGAAGTGTTGAGGCCCCATGTTGAACGGCGCCCGAAAGGCCGTAGCTTTCTTGCGCGACCTTGGAGATCTCCCTGAGCACATCGAAGTCGAGTTTGACTTCGGCCACGGTGCCGTCCGGCAGGGGCACGCCGCCATGGCTGGTTCCGGTCTGTACGGAGATTTTGCTGATTCCCTTCAGTTCTTTATCTTTTTGTTCTAGGCTCAGATTATATTGATCGATAAAAACCTTGAACTCCTCGACGGTCGAATTTTTCCCGCCGACTTCTCCAATCTCTCCGCCCACGGAAATCGTCATCCCCGCCGGTTCCAGGGAGCGGATATAGGCCGTGAGATCTGCCGCCACCTCGAAATTGTCCCGCTGCTGTTCAATCACATTCGGCCGGTCGAGATCGACCAATGTGGAGGAATCGATGTCGATGTTGTAGAACCCGGCCGTCACGGCCTCTTTAATTAGCTGTTTAATGCCTTCGATTTCATTATTCCGGTCTGCCGTAAATTTTTTCGCATCGAGTTGGATGTGATCGCCTTGTATAAAAAGGGGGCCTTGAAAGCCTTCTTGAATGGCGGCTGCCGTAACCACTGCAACGTATTCCGACGGCGATTGATTGGTGTAGCCCATCTCCGATTTTGCGATTTCGAGGATGAAGGCGCCAGCTTTATTGCGATTGGCCACCCGAAAGATGGCGCGCGCCGTGTCGTAGCTCATGCCGCGGATATTGATGGCCGGCACGGTAAAGGGATCGAATGCCTTTTTCCCCTTGGCCTCATAAAGCGATTGGATTGAATTGAGGTGGATGCCGAGATGAGGCGCGGCCATTTTAATGATCCACCGGGACGTTCCGCGCATTTCGTCTTTATCGTGGAAAACGGCGGTCCGAACCAAGCGGTCAATCAGCGGCCCCCGGACATGCCCCGGATCCATCACCTTCACCGAACCATTCGAGATCTCGATGATCCCTTTTATGGTATCGCCCAGTTGACTCATGGTTTGGAATAACATGGGTTCTCCTTAAATACAATTAGGTTATTGCCGGGTCGATTAGTACTGCTATGCCACACGCTCTGATCCGAACTGCTTGACCACTTCGAGGACCACATCTGCCGTTTGGGACATTTCTTTAAAGCTGAGCCATTCGTTCACGGTATGGATTTGGTGCATGCCCGTGCCGAGATTCGGCACAGTGATCCCTTTTTCGTTTAAGATGTTCGCATCGCATCCGCCCCCGGTCGCATTCGTCTGCAGCTGGTATCCGCAGCGATGGGCGGCTTGCAATACGGCTTGGACGATGGGGGAATCTTGAGGCACATTAAAAAGATTGTAATCGCGCCAGACTTTCTCTTCGACCCGACCGCGCATCTTCTTGCTCTTCAGTTCGATTTCAAACTTTTTGGCCGCTTCTTGAAAACAGGCCCGCATGTGATTCGTTTGATCGGTGAGTTTTTGTTTGTTATGGCTCCGGGATTCCCCTCGAATAAAGACAGTTTTTGGAACGATATTCACGGCGGCACCGCCCTGGATAATGCCGATATTGGCCGTGGTTTCAGGGTCGATCCGCCCCAGCGTCATGCGGCTGATGGCTTCTGCGGCGATCTGAATGGCAGAAATCCCCTGTTCCGGGCAGACGCCGGCGTGGGCTTCCAAGCCATGCACAGTGAACTCCATGCGATCGGATGCCGGGGCCTTCGTAAAGAGAAACTCGGCATGATCGCAATCGAGGACCAGGCCGAACTTCGCCGTGAACTGCGACATGTCGAGATGTTTTGCACCGACGAGGCCGAATTCCTCGCAGATGGTAAAGACGATCTCAAGATCCCCATGCGCGGCCTTCTTTTCCTTTAGCGTCCGGAGCACTTCGATAATGATGGATATGCCCGACTTGTCGTCGCCCCCCAGAATGGTGGTTCCATCGCTGCGAATAACGTCTCCTTCGCAAATGGGCCGAATCCCTTCACCGGGGACCACGGTATCCATATGGGCCGATAACAGCAGTGGGGGACGTCCGGGGGCGGTGCCTTTGACACGTGAAATTAAGTTTCCGATTTCACCATTGACCTTTTCTCCGGCCTGGTCGAATTCGACGCTTGCGCCAATCGCTTCGAGATCTTTTTGAAGAAAAAGGGCGACGGCCCGTTCTTTCATCGAAAGACTGTCGATCTGTACGATTTCCAAAAAATGGTCCTTCATGCGTTTAAAATTCAATCGTTCGGCCGGCATCAGTTTTCGTCGCTTTCGCTCGTTTTAAGGTGGGACAAAACCATCCGAATGACTTCATTGGGATGAAGGGGACTCAAAAGCCTTGCGCCCCCTTCATCGGTATATTTTAAGGCCGAGGTCAGATGCTTTCCCAAATAGCCTTCGCACATCCACCGCCCTGGCGTGCTTCCCTCGATGCGATTCAGCATTTCCGCAAGTGGCTTCATCGACCGTATTTTTATTGGGGGCCGGCTCACTGTATCGGCCCATGCATAATATCGATATTCTAATTCGTAAGCGAAGCCGCCCTCTGCCTTCTCTTTATCTTCCACAATCAGGATCAGGTCTCCCTGGCAATGGTGGTCGATCGCCTGAGGCGCCGGCCTACAGTCGTTTATGACGACCGAGAGGCCTTCCTCATCGTATTCTTCGAGGCCGATGAGTCCTTTTTCGAAGAGGGCCATCGACGCCAGAATATCTTCGAAAGGGGTCTGCCAAAACTGGCGATACTGATCTTTTTTTCTAAATAGATCGGGCACTAGAGGGAGGAGTCCTTTATAATAAGCCGCTTCGCGAGGGCCAGAATAGGCGGAGATTATTTCGGCCAATGGACTTTCTTGCGAGCGGCAGAGGCCTTCGATCAACAGATGGATCTGGACCCCCTCCTCGGACACGAAGCTCGAAAAGTCGCTGGCCTCCGCGGCGGCGATGAATCTCTCCGCCATCGATTCCGCTCTTTTAGCATTAAGGAAGGTCCACGCCGATAGGAGTCCGTCGGTATCGAAGTGGGTGTTGGTCACGATGCCAACTTGGGGGAAAAAATCCTTTCGCTCCGGGTGGTCTTGATATCGGAAAACAATTTCGGTCGCGGTGTCGGCCTTTAGGGGGGATGGCGTTTGATTTCCCTTCCAATGACTCAGGTGATAACTATTGGGGGCCAAGCCGTCCACGGAAATCTTCGGGACTTCTTTCATCGCCTCCTCGTAAAAATAAAAGACCATAATTTTAACAAAGCCCTAAGCCGTATTTTCCGCAGAAGAATGAGCGGAACTGCCGCCATCACTCATCGTTGCACACTATATCAAAAAGGGGGGAATATTTCAAAAGACCTTTTGGACGAGTTTGCGCGACTTGCGCTAAATGGGGTCTGTCTTGAGCGCAGGTCCATTGTGGTTCGGTAGGAGAAAGGCCCCTCTCGGCTTCAGGGCCTATCCCCCGCCAAACGGAGCAAAAAAAAAGGATTAAAAACAATTTGACAATACGATATCCCTCCAATATAATTATCGTAACTTCACAGTGACGCAACGCAGGTTACTTTCCAAGCCGGAACAGCGGGGCTCTCAGCTGGCTTGGCCAATTCAAACAAAAAGAGGCGCCTCCTCAGGTTTCTCCCATTACTTACTTCATAGTATTCAATTACAAGGCATAAAGAAAACCTATCGCAATTTAAAGTCGCGTGAAAGCGAAACCTCCGCGTGACCGATTGTTCGTTCCCTTATGATGGTTTTTGGTCTTTTCGTGTCTTTTGTTGTCAAAGCGATAAGGATGCTTTGTTTAAAATTTCCCAGGCGGTTACGTATATGACCCTAAGCGTTTAATGGAACAAGAAGATGATGATGATGGATAGGAGGAGCAAAGATGCACCTTGCTGAATTGAAGGAAAAGAGTATTTCAAACCTTTTCGAAGTGGCGAAAGAGCTAAAGGTTGAAGGGGCCAGCAACCTCAGGAAGCAGGAGTTGATTTTTGCGATTCTCCAAGCCCAGGCCGAGAAAAACGGAACGATATACGGTGAGGGCGTCCTCGAAACCCTGCCCGATGGATTTGGCTTCCTCCGGTCTCCCGACTATAACTACTTTCCGGGACCCGACGACATCTATATTTCTCCTTCTCAAATCCGAAGATTCAATCTCCGTACCGGCGATATCGTTTCCGGCCAGATCCGCCCTCCGAAGGAAACCGAACGCTATTTCGCGCTCTTAAAAGTCGAAAAGATCAACCACGAAGGTCCGGAGGCTTCTCGCGACAAGATCCTCTTCGACAATCTGACCCCGCTCTACCCGGAAGAAAAAATCAAGCTAGAGTACGATCAGGCCGATTATTCGACGCGCGTCATGGAACTGATCACCCCCATTGGAAAAGGACAAAGAGGCTTGATTGTCGCCTCGCCGCGCACCGGGAAAACCGTCTTATTGCAGTCGATCGCAAAGGCGATTATGAAAAATCATCCGGAAATGGTGTTGATCGTCCTCTTAATTGACGAACGACCCGAAGAGGTGACTGATATGCAACGCCAGGTCAAAGGCGAAGTCGTCAGCTCCACCTTTGACGAGCCGGCCCAACGTCATGTCCAAGTCGCCGAAATGGTGCTGGAAAAGGCAAAACGTTTGGTCGAGCATAAAAAAGATGTGGTCATTCTACTGGATTCGGTTACGCGTTTGGCCCGTGCCTTTAATGCCATCATCCCCTCGAGCGGAAAAGTCCTCTCCGGCGGCCTCGACGCCAATGCGCTTCAACGGCCAAAGCGGTTTTTCGGCTCGGCGCGGAATATCGAGAACGGCGGGAGTTTAACGATTATCGCCACGGCCCTCGTCGATACGGGAAGCCGAATGGATGACGTTATTTTCGAGGAATTCAAAGGAACCGGCAACATGGAAGTCCATCTCGAACGCAAATTGGCCGACCGCCGCATCTTTCCGTCTATAGATATCTCCCTTTCCGGAACGCGTAAAGAAGAGCTCTTGGTCGATAAAGAGACCTTGAGCCGCATGTGGATCCTTAGAAAAGTCTTAAGCCCGCTCTCTCCCGTCGAGTCGATGGAATTTCTCATCGACAAGATCAAAGGCACGAAAACGAATAAGGATTTCCTTGATTCCATGAACAAATAGAGGCCCTGGAAAATAAAAGGCTTGAATTCGCCGTTACTTTAAGCTACTATTCCTTCCTTTAAATACAGTGAGGACACCCATTGAAACAGGCCATACATCCGGAATACCACGATATCGAAATCAGCTGTGCTTGCGGTTCGGTACTCAAAACAAAATCGACCAGCCCCACCATTCGTCTTGAGATCTGTTCCGCCTGCCATCCCTTTTATACGGGAACGCAAAAAATAATCGATTCGGAGGGCCGGGTCGAGCAGTTTAAGAAAAAATACAAAGATTTCGTCCAGAAATAAGCTGAGTCCGCGTGCATCGAAACCTGCCTGTTGGCAGGTTTTTTTGTTTGTGCTCCTGTATAAAATGCGCAACAGGATTATTTCATCTCGATAAAAAGTACACGCAGTTTTGGAATAGATGTGGTCAATAATATCCTTTTCGAAAAGTTGAGAATGAAGCAAGTTCGGTTAGGTGATATCGGGCGCGATACCTTGCTGAACTTGTCACTCACTGGGGTCCTATGATGGGAGTCGAAAATACGGTATCTTTCATCGAAAAGCTGGAGGAGATCGGTCAAAAGTACACCTCGCTGACGGACCAACTCTCCGATCCCTCTGTTTTGTCCAACCCCACCGAACAAATTCGTATCGCAAAAGAACGCGCCGAGTACGAAGAAACAGCCGAACTGTACCTGCGTTACAAAGAATTGACAAAGGCCCTCGATGAGGCCGACGAAATGCGCAAGGATGAGAACGCGGATTCGGAAATGAAAGCCATGGCCGACGAGGAGTGGAACACGCTCAACCCAAAGAAGCTGGCCATCGAATCCGAACTCAGGGCGCTATTGAATCCGGGCAGCCCCTACGATAATCGCGATCTTTTTCTCGAAATTCGCGCCGGCACGGGGGGAGACGAGGCTGCACTTTTCGTGAGCGACCTGCTGCGCATGTATACAAAATATGCCGAGAAAAAAGGCTGGAAGGTCGAAACCGTCAGCTCCAGCGAAACCGGCATTGGGGGATTAAAGGAGATCATCCTCTCGGTTTCCGGAAAGGCCGCCTATCGCCATCTCCAATATGAAAGCGGCGTGCATCGTGTCCAGCGGGTCCCCAAAACCGAGGCCAGCGGCAGAATCCATACTTCCACCGTCACCGTTGCGGCCATTCCCGAAGCGGAGGAGGTCGATATCAAGGTCGAACAAAAAGACCTCCGAATCGATACCTATTGTTCTTCCGGACCAGGCGGGCAAGGGGTGAATACCACCTATTCCGCCGTTCGCATCACCCATATTCCCTCGGGCCTGGTCGTCACCTGCCAAGACGAGCGCTCGCAAATTAAAAATAAGGCAAAAGCAATGCGCGTACTTCGGTCGAGGCTCTTGGAGGCCGAGCGCGAACGGCACGACGCCGAAATCGCCGAGAATAGACGGTCAAAGGTCGGCACGGGCGGGCGAAGCGAAAAAATTCGCACCTATAATTTTAGGGAAAACAGAATCACCGACCACCGGCTTAATCTTTCTTTCTACCAGCTCGATAAAATTCTCGAAGGCGAGGTCGACGACCTCATCGACGCCATGGTCGCCCAGGGAGACATCGCATGACCCAAACGGCCTTAGTCTCGACACAAAAGAAGCCCATCTCTCAGCTGCTGGCAGCCGGGGCCGTGTATTTAAAAACGCAAGGCATCGATGCGCCGCGCTTGGAAAGTGAACACCTGCTCGCTTCGGTCATTTCGTGCTCTCGGACGGATCTTTATCTTTATCCCGAGAAAGCCCTAGGCCTAGAGCAAGGCCGTCTTTTTTGGAACCGTCTCAGCCGCCGCGCCGGGAACGAACCGCTGCAGTACATCACCGGCAGTGTCGAATTTTATGGTTTGCAATTTGAGGTTGGCCTCGGCGTCTTTATCCCGCGCCCGGAAACGGAACTCATTGTCGAAGCCGTGAAAAATATGATCCCTGCGCCGCAAGGCATCCTCGATCTGTGCACGGGCAGCGGTGCTTTGGCCATCGCGCTGTCCAAGCAATTCCCGCAGGCAAAAACGGTGGCAAGCGATTGTTCGGAGGCGGCACTTGCCTTCGCTCGGCGTAATATAGATCGCCACGATTTTGCCAAGCAGGTCTCGCTTTTAAAAGGCGATTTGTTCGATGCGATAAGAGACCCTTTCCTGCAGACTCAGGTATTCGACTTAATCGTCTGTAATCCGCCCTATATTTCAGAAGCCGATCGGGTCTCGCTTCCCGCCAATGTCCGCGACTACGAACCGGCCATCGCCCTTTTTGCGCTTGAAGACGGGCTGGCCTTTTACCGCCGGATTTTATCCGAAGTAGAACCTTTCCTCAGCGAAAAAGGGACGATCTTCCTCGAACTCGGTGCGGGTCAGGCCCAATGGCTAAAAGACACGGTCGCGGCCGCCGGCGTTTTTGACCTTTACCTTATGGAAGATTGGGCAGGCATTCAGCGGATCGCCCGGCTCACAAGGCGGGCCGGATAGCCATGGATAAGATCGTCATACAGGGCGGCAGGCCGCTCAAAGGTGAAATCGAAATCAGTGGGGCCAAGAATGCCGCGCTCCCCATTTTGGCCGCGACGCTCTTGTCTCCGGGCGAGCATCGGCTTTCGCGTGTGCCCCAGCTGGGTGATGTGCGCACCATCAAACGTCTGCTCGAAAAGATTGGCGCACGAATCTCGGAAGAAAATGGGGTGTGCAGCGTTCAGGTTGGCGAAATTGAAAATAACGAAGCGCCCTATACCTGGGTGAAGACCATGCGGGCCACCATCCTGGTCTTGGGTCCCTTGGTTGCCCGCTGCGGAGAAGCGCATGTGTCCTTGCCGGGCGGCTGCGCTATCGGGGCGCGTCCGATCCAACTCCATCTCGATGGACTCAAAAAGATGGGGGCCGAGATTGAAATCAAACACGGCATCATTCACGCGAAGGCCGCTCGATTGAAAGGGGCGCAGCTCTATTTCGAGACGGCCACCGTCACCGGCACCGAAAACCTGATGATGGCCGCGACTTTGGCGGAAGGGACCACCGTCTTGGAAAACGCGGCCTGCGAACCTGAAATTGTCGACCTGGCCCAATTCCTCAACGGTGCCGGGGCACAGATTCTTGGGGCGGGAACGGACCGGATTGTTATTAACGGTGTCCAGGCCCTTCATGGATCGGACTACGCGGTGATGCCCGACCGCATCGAAGCGGGTACTTTTATGCTCGCCGCTGCGATCACGAAAGGGGATCTTCTCCTAAAGGCGTGCCGGCCTTCGGACATGGTCAGCATTATCGAAAAACTTCGGGCGGCGGGCTCCGAAATCGAAGCGGGAAAGGATTCGCTTCGGGTCATCGGCGGGAAAATTCGCGCCGTCGATGTAAAGACTCAGCCCTATCCCGGCCTTCCCACGGACATGCAGGCCCAGTTTATGGCCTTGATGAGTTTGTCGGACGGCAGCTCGGTGATTACCGAAACCATCTTCGAGGCGCGTTTTACGCATGTGGCCGAGTTGCGACGCATGGGCGCGCAAATCCGGCTTGAGGGCAACCACGCCGTCATCAAAGGGGTCGCCAAGCTTTCGGGCGCGCCGGTCATGGCCACCGACTTGCGGGCCAGCGCCTCCTTAATTTTGGCCGGACTTGTTGCCGAGGGGGAAACCGAAGTGCTCAGAATCTACCATCTTGATCGCGGCTATGAGGCCATCGAAGACAAATTATCGAAAGTAGGCGCATCGATCCAACGCGTCAAAGGACAAGGCTAAATGGAACAGCCCCTCGTTATTGCCCTCTCCAAAGGGAGATTGCTGGAAACGGCGATCGCATTATTTAAAAAGGTGGGCGTCGTTCCGGATAAGTTTTCGACAAAGAGCCGCCGCCTGACTTTTGAGGATAAAAAAAGCGGTGTCAAAATCCTCCTCGTGCGCGCAGTGGATGTACCCACTTATGTCGAATACGGCGCGGCCGACATCGGCATCGCCGGAAAGGATTTGTTGATCGAGCAGATGTGCGATGTCTACGAGCCGGTCGATCTGAAATTCGGCGAATGCCGAATCGTATTGGCCGAAGTGGACACGGCGAACAATGCGCCGAATCATCGGGGCTATTCCAAACTGCGCGTGGCGACGAAATATCCGAATATCACCGAGCGTTATTTTTCCGAAAAGGGCCTGCCCATCGAGATCATCAAGCTCTACGGATCCATCGAGCTCGCGCCCTTGGTGGGCCTGGCCGATCAGATCGTCGATTTGTCATCGAGCGGCGAAACCCTGCGGCTTCACCACTTGAAAGTCGTTGACGAGATTGCCAGCTGTTCGGCCCGGCTGGTCGTTAACCGCGCCAGTCTCAAGCTGAAATATCCGAGTATCCAAAAAATGATTCGCGACATCAAAAAGGTTGTGGGCCGAAAACAGGAGCTCCCCGTTTCATGATCATTCCCTCTTTATTTCCACTGAAGGCGCGCGTATCTCCATGAAGATTGTCGATTTCAAAGCCAAGTCTTTTCAGGCGATGTATAAAAAAGTCGTCGAGCGCCTCAATCTCGGCGAGGGCGACTTAGACCAAGTTGTCCATAAGATCCTCGCGGATGTCCGCAAAGAAGGCGACCGCGCCGTCATCCGTTACACAGAACAATTCGACCGATTGAGTTTAAGGGCCTCCGGTTTGCGAGTCACGAAGGCGGAGGTGGACGCCGCTTACGAGGCCGCCGATAAAAAAGTCATCGCCAGCCTCCGTTATGCCGCCAAACGGATCACCGCCTTTCACAAGAAACAGAAACAAAAAAGCTGGGCGATTCGAAAAGATGGGATCTACCTCGGGCAGCGCGTTCATCCGATCGAGCGGGTGGGTCTCTACGTGCCCGGCGGCAAAGCCGCCTATCCTTCTTCTGTTTTGATGAACGCGATCCCCGCGCGGGTCGCGGGCGCGCCGCGCTTGGTGATGACCACGCCCATGCCCGACGGCCATTGCAATCCCTATTGCCTGATCGCCGCGGATATCGTGGGGGTCGAAGAGATCTATCGCGTCGGCGGCGTGCAGGCGATCGGGGCACTGGCCTATGGCACGAAGACAATTCCGAAGGTCGATAAAATTGTCGGGCCCGGAAACCAATACGTCGCCTCCGCCAAGCGACTGGTTTACGGCCGGGTCGATATCGACATGGTCGCCGGACCGAGCGAGCTACTGATTATCGCCGATGGAAAAGCCAATCCGCGCTACCTCGCCTCCGATCTGCTCTCGCAGGCGGAGCACGACGAGGACGCTGTGGTGATCTTTATCGCGACCTCGGCCAGGCTTGTCGAAACGGTCATGCGCGAACTGGCGCGTCAATTGTCGGCGCTGCCCCGCAAGGAAATCGCCGCGAAATCGCTCGAGCGCAACGGAGTGGCCTTTGTGGTGCCCAGTTTGAAAACGGCGGTGGAGATGTCCAACGCCATCGCACCGGAACATCTCTCCGTTTTTGTCGAAAAACCCTTTCGGTGGCTCGATCAACTCGTCCACGCGGGCTCCATCTTTTTGGGGGAAGACACGCCGCAGTCGCTGGGGGATTATATCGCCGGGCCGAATCATGTCTTGCCGACGGGCGGGACCGCTCGATTTTTCTCGCCGCTTTCCGTTGACGATTTTATCCGAAAGAGCAGCGTGATTTCCTACAGCAAGACTGCGCTTAAAAGAAGCGGCGATCATCTGGTACGCATCGCCGAAGTGGAGGGCTTGACGGCCCACGCCAACATGGTCAGGATACGGATATAAAACGATGCGCTTAGCCACCGTAAAACGAAAGACAAAGGAAACCGACATCGCAGCGACCCTCGATATCGATGGGACCGGGGATTATCAAATCGACACGCCTTTTCCATTTTTGACGCACATGCTCTCCGCCTTTTCGAAACATGGTTTTTTCGATTTGAAACTGAAGGCCACGGGCGATACGGAAATCGACGATCATCACACCATCGAGGATATCGGCATCGTCTTAGGCGAAGTCTTGGCCAAGGCCTGGGGCGATAAAAAAGGGATCAGGCGTTTCGGCACGGCCTCGGTGCCCCTCGACGAGTCGCTCGCACAGATTACGGTCGATCTTTCCGGTCGGCCCTATCTTGTCTACAATGTAAAGATGCCTCGAAAAAAGATTAAAGATTTTGACTGCGACATGGTCGAGCACTTCTTCCGCTCGCTGGTCGATCAAAGCAAGATCAATCTGCACGTCCATCTTCAATACGGAAAAGACCCGCACCACATCCTGGAATCCATTTTCAAGGCCTTCGGCCGCGCATTGGATCAAGCGACGCAAATCGAAGCCCGGCAACGCGGCGTCGCATCGACCAAGGGAAAACTTTAAAAACCGATGAATCTCGTTATTGTCGATTACGGATCCGGCAATTTACGCAGTGTGCAACGGAGTTTTGAGCGCGCCGGTTTTTCTTCGACGATTACCCGCGATCCGACGGTCGTCTCTGAGGCGACGCATCTAGTTGTTCCGGGTGTCGGGGCTTTTTCCGATTGCATGGGCAATCTTGAAAAACTGCAACTGGTGGCGCCGATACGCGAACACATCCAGGCCGATAAACCCTACCTCGGTATTTGTCTCGGCCTTCAAATTTTATTTACGGAAGGAACGGAATTCGGATCGCGGCCGGGGCTTGGCATTGTTCCTGGTCAAGTCGTCCGATTTCCCAAGACCGTATTGAAGGTGCCGCACATGGGTTGGAACCAGGTCCGCATCGAGAAGGAAACGCCGCTATTAAAGGGCATTCCGAACGACAGCTATTTTTATTTTGTCCACTCCTATTACGGCGAACCGACAGACAGGTCGGTGATCGCGACGACCACCGACTACGGCATAGGCTTTCCCTCGGCTGTCGCGAGGGGGCGGCTCTTCGCCTGCCAATTTCATCCCGAAAAAAGCCAGCACTTGGGGCGACAATTGCTTGAAAATTTTGCGAGGTTGTAGATGATTTTAATTCCGGCAATCGATATTAAAAGCGGACGCTGTGTGCGTTTGGTGCAGGGGGAGCTGAATGATGAAACGGTTTACGCCGAAGATCCGCTTGAAATGGCCCTCCGCTGGGAAGGCGAGGGGGCGAAAAGGTTGCATTTGGTCGATTTGGATGGGGCGGTCGCGGGCCGACCGGTGCATATCAAGATCGTCGAAAAGATCGTGAAATCGCTGAAGATCCCCGTTCAAATCGGCGGGGGCATTCGGCAGCGCGACCACGTCGAGCGCTATCTGATGCTGGGCGCGGCGGCCGTGATCCTTGGCACAGTCGCCTTAAAAGATCCGGACCTGCTCGAAGAATGTTGCCGGACCTTTCCGAAGAAAATCTTCGTCGGCATCGATTCACGAAAAGGGAAGGTCGCGGTTCAAGGCTGGACGGAGCAGCGCGAGGAAACGGTTGCCCAATTGGCGGTTCAAATGGAAGCGGCCGGCGTGGCCTCGCTCATCCTCACGGATATCGAAAAAGATGGTATGTTGGAAGGCCCGAACTTTAAGCTGATGGAAGCCGTGGCCGAGGGGGTAAAGATTCCCCTTGTCGCCTCCGGCGGGGTGACCACTATTGCGCAGATCGAAAGGCTTTCCAAAATCCCCGGCGTCCAAAGCGCCATTGTTGGAAAGGCGCTCTACGAAGGCCGCGTCACGCTGAAAGCCGCGATTGCGGCGGGCAAGGGTGCCTATGCTGGCTAAGCGCATCATTCCTTGCCTCGATGTGAAGGGCGGCCGCGTGGTTAAAGGCGTCGGCTTTGTGGATTTAAAAGACGCGGGCGATCCGGTGGAGATCGCCAAGATTTACGAGGCCCAGGGAGCCGACGAACTGTGCTTTTTGGACATTACCGCGTCGTCCGATGAACGGGAAATCTTACTCGACATTGTGCGGCACACGGCGGATGAGGTCTCGATGCCGGTGACCGTCGGCGGCGGTGTGCGCACGGTTGAAGACGTGCAAACCCTTTTAAGTGCCGGAGCCGATAAAGTTTCGATCAACACGGCTACTGTGAACCGTCCCGAGTTTGTGCGCGAAGCCTCGCGTCAATTTGGCAGTTCCACGATTGTGGTGGCGATTGATGTCAAGCGCTCGCTCGACAAACCGAAGCACTGGGAGGTCTATACCCACGGCGGCCGTAAGGCCACGGGCCTGGACGCCATCGAATGGGCGGCCAAAATGGAAGACTACGGCGCGGGCGAAATCCTCCTCACCAGCATGGATCAGGACGGCAAAACGACGGGCTACGATCTTGAATTGACGCGTGCGGTCTGCGAGCGCGTGCACATCCCCGTCATCGCCTCCGGCGGCGTCGGCACCCTCGAACACCTCTACGAAGGCGTCACCACCGGCAAGGCCGACGCCGTCTTGGCGGCCTCCATCTTCCACTATCAAACCTACTCGATTCATGAAGCCAAGGCCTACCTCGCGAAGCGCGGCGTGCCGGTGCGTTTGTAAATGTTCACGATATATACATTCAAAAAAGGGCGAACCGGTGGGTTCGTCCTTTTTTGCTTCTGGGTATTTAAATAATATAAAAAATTGTGGATAATGCGGCATGGCTTACAACGAAAATATATCCATTAACATTCCAACCGATGCCCGATCAAGAAACGACGCACCCTATTTTCAGCATTTTAGATTTATAAAGTATTGTAAGGCGAATAAAGTAGAGGTTAGTCACTCCTCGCTGGAAGCCTACGAAAAAAGGAAGTTACTCTTTCCTTGTAAACGAATACTTTATCCTCGGGAAATGCTTAGAAAGAGGTGCAGAGCGCAATATATTCTGCGCAAACAAAAGTATGAGGTCCCAGATAAATGGAGAGCCCTAATAGACTTCCGAGATTCGGTTTACAACAGTTTTGGTTGGATGGGCAGATCATTTAATGAAAGACTGGAAAATGGGCATCCCTTTGAAAACGACCTTGCAGAGGATGTTCAATCCTTTGTATTGAATCCTGAAAAACAGAGGTTCAAAGCTTGGAAAAGGTATAAAGTAATTATCGATGATGTGAAACGCATCAAAGAAAGTAGAGCGGAGCATTATTATTCTCCGTGGAAAATTTTCTTTGTTCAAGAACTCAACCAACAAAATACCGACACTCATAACCGCGCAACCGGAACTAAGACAGGCTGGGGAATTATTGATAAGCATTTCATAAAAGAATCGACATTAAATGAGTTTGTTGTTTTTTTTGAAAAAGTCAGCTTATTCTCGTATCGGCGTAATCTACACCAAATCAGTTTAGATAGAAAAACACAGAAAACGGAAGCGAATTGGAATGCAGCAGATAGGAAATTGGAGAAAGTTGCTAGAAATTACTTTGAGGAGTTCCCTTACAAAAAATGGATTCGCTTCCTCAGGAAATTGATTGAGGTCTATGAAAAATGCAAGGCATCCGAAAAAATACTCTTGAGTCTGGAGGCTGAGACTTATGCTGCCCGGACAGTCGGGTTTTTGAGGTTCGCGACAAGTTATGATTTCGAGAAAATATGTAATGATGTTTCTGGACCATTTAAAAATAGCCTGAGTCGAGGGTCGGAGGATGGCGTTGATATTTACCAAGGGACTTTAGAAACATTATTCATGGATGAAAAAAGGGATCTTGAACGCAACATCAAAAGGATGCTTGATGAGAACTTAAAAGAATTGAATGGAACTCTAATAGCGCAAGAGAGAATCCCCGAAGGTCTCTCCCTTCAACTTTTCGATGAACTGACTGAAGAACCTCAGCACACTGCGCTTGCTGCAATTCAGAAAATAAACAGGGCCTACTGGGGACAGAAGTTATGGCGTGAATATGACATATGGAGCGGCATCAAAGATCTTGCGATTTCCATTGAGGGGCATGGTAAGCTCTGGTTTCGTGGAAGAAAAAAACTGGATCGGATTTTTTCGAATTCGTTCGGCTCTGACTATTCCGAATTAAAGGCTAGCGCCGGAATAAACCTTGATGCAAAAGATACAGATGAATTTATTTGTAAATTAAAAGGTCTGATCAAGTCCGAAGATATTCCAGAAAATAGACGCTGCGGGAAACATTTACTCATTGCAGGTCTTACAAGAAATTTTTCCGTTCATAATCTCGGCGGTTTCGGTAAAACCTCTCCAGAAGTCTCGCCAACTTATATCGCTTTGGTGAGAACTTTGTTTGTGATGTATGCTCAGTATAGGGAAATGGAATGCAGACTAAAGAAAACTGAAAATTAACTAATGACAGAAATCCATCCCTTCCAATAGCCTCACCACATACTTCCCAACTGCCTTGTAGAAACGCCATTATGCTATAATGGGTTATCAATTGTTGTCCTTTTATGCCCTAGAGGAGCGCGATGCCGAGGCGGATTCTGGAAGAATTCAAGGTCGAATGGTTCCAGCTACTGGACGAAGCCGGCAAGCTGGATGCGGCCCTTCTCCCCTCCCCCGATTTAATCTCAGAAAAAACGGTAAAAGCCTTTTACGAATCGATGGTGCTTATTCGGGCCTTCGACGAAAAGGCACTCAATCTACAACGCAGCGGGCGGCTGGGCACCTATGCCTCGATTCAAGGCCAAGAGGCCATTCAAGTGGCCTGCGCCGCCGCCCTTCAGCAAAGCGATTGGCTTTTCCCTTCTTTTCGAGAGAGCGGTTTGTCGATTTTACGCGGCAATCCGATGAAGGCCCTCTATTTATATTGGGCGGGTGACGAACGGGGTAATCTTGTCCCGGATGGCGTCAACGATTTTCCCGTGGCCATTCCCGTTGGCACGCACATCCCGCACGCCGTTGGCGCCGCCTGGGCGGCGCAGCATAAGAAAGATCCCATCGCCGTGCTGACCACCTTCGGCGACGGCGCGACCTCGAAGGGCGATTTTCACGAAGGCCTCAACTTTGCCGGGGTCTTTAAACTTCCCATTGTCTTCCTCTGTCAAAACAACCAATGGGCCATCTCTGTTCCCCTTTCTCGCCAGACGGCTTCCAAGACCTTGGCGCAAAAAGCGGTGGCTTATGGTTTCAAGGGCATACAAGTCGACGGCAACGATGTCTTTGGCGTGCATGTGGCTGTGAAAGATGCACTCGATGCGGCGCGCCGGGGTGAAGGCCCGACCTTTATTGAATGCCTGACCTACCGGCTTAGCGATCATACGACGGCCGACGACGCCTCGCGTTACCGCTCTGAAGAAGAAGTCGCCCTGTGGCGCAAGAAAGATCCCCTTTTACGCTTGCGGACCTATATGGAAGCAGAATGGGCCTGGTCCGAAGCTCAAGAAGCGGCCCTTCAACAAGCCGTGAGCGAACGGATCGCCGCGTCCGTCGAAGACTTTGAGTCGACCGATCCCATCGATCCCCTCGACATGTTCGATACCCTTTTTGCCTCTTTATCTCCCGATCTCCTCGCGCAGCGTGCGGCCTTTGAGCAGCGGCTTGCGAAAAGGAAAAAGCCGTGAGCAAACTAACCCTGATCCAAGCGGTAAATCAGGCCCTCCATCATGAGATGGAAAAGGACGCGAACGTGGTCTTACTGGGCGAAGACATCGGCCGCGACGGCGGCGTGTTTCGCGCTACAGACGGGCTGGTCGAGCGCTTCGGCCCATCGCGGGTGGTGGATACACCGCTTTCCGAATCGGCGATTGTGGGCACAGCCATCGGCATGGCGGCCTATGGCCTGAGGCCGGTGGCCGAAATCCAATTCATGGGTTTTCTCTACGGGGCGATGGAGCAGCTCATTTCTCATGCGGCGCGACTTCGCACAAGAAGCCGCGGGCGCTACACCTGTCCGCTGGTCATTCGGACGCCTTATGGCGGCGGCATCCACGCGCCGGAGTTGCATTCCGAAAGCACGGAGGCCTTTTTTATTCATACGCCGGGAATTAAAGTGGTGGCACCTTCGACGCCTGCCGAGGCCAAGGGCCTGCTCCTCTCCGCCATCCGCGATCCCGACCCGGTGCTTTTTTTAGAGCCTTCCAAAATCTATCGGGCGATTAAAGAGGAGGTCTCTGAAGATGAGATTCTCATCCCCCTGGGGGAGGCCCGTCTTGTCGCCGAAGGGGAGGATGTGACGCTGATCGCCTGGGGCGCGATGCTTCATCCCACTTTGGAGGCGGCCGCTCGCATGTTGGTAAAGGGCGTCCACGCCGATGTGATCGACCTTCGGACCCTTTCTCCCATAGATAGCGCGACGATTCTCCGCTCGGTCGAAAAGACCGGCCGTGCCGTCATTGTGCATGAAGCGGCGCGCAGCTGCGGCTTGGGTGCCGAAATCGCCGCAGAGATTTGTGAAAAGGCCCTGCTTTCCTTGAAGGCCCCGGTCCTTCGCGTGACGGGCTACGACACCTCCGTCCCCTTGCCAAAGTCCGAGAACGATTATTTCCCGGATTGCGATCAAATCGTCGAGGCGATTGAACAGGTCGTCCAATTTTAAATTCAGGCCTCGGTTAAAAATGAAAAAAGTTTTTAAGTTTCCGGATGTCGGTGAAGGCATCGCAGAGGGCGAAATCGTCCAATGGCTTGTCTCTGTAGGCGATGTGGTTAAGGAAGACCAGCCTCTCGTGGAAGTGGAAACGGACAAAGCGGTGGTGAGCCTGCCATCACCATATTCTGGAAAAGTTATTTCCCTGAACGGACAACCGGGAGAGATCATTCTCGTGGGCGCGGACTTGGTGACGGTCGAAATCGAGCCGGCGTCTTCGTCAGTTACTACTCCGAATCCAGAAGCGCCCCCGAAAAAAGAAAAGAAGAAGGATGCCGGTTCGGTCGTTGGCGTCTTGGAAACTTCCGAAAAGGAGTTCGTGCTTCCCATCCATCAAAAAGCGTCTCAAAAACGGAGCGAAGGGGAAGTCCGGGCTATTCCTTCCGTTCGAATGCGCGCCAAGGCCCTCGGCATCGATCTGCATGCCCTTGTGGGAAGCGGTCCCGATGGGCGGATCACACGGGAGGATGTCGAAAAGGCAGCGGGACGGACGAGCCCAGTCGATTCGACGACAACAAGCGTGCTGGGTCCGGTAGAGCGCATTCCTTTTAGAGGCGTACGACGGAGCGCGGCTAAGCGGGTTTCGGAATCGACACAGAAGGTTGCGGCGGTTACTTTTGTCGATGACGCCGATATCACGAAATTGGAACGGGTTCGCTTAAATAAAAAAGGCTTGGCAGAAGACCGGGGATTTAATCTGACTTATCTTCCTTTTATTATTAAGTCGGTCGTCGCGGGCCTGAAGGCCTATCCCTTTATAAATGCGACTTTGGACGAAGCAAGAGAAGAGGTCGTCCTAAAAAAATATTACAACATCGGTATTGCCATCGATACGCCGGAAGGCTTGATGGTCTTTGTGTTGAAAGATGTCGATCAAAAGAGCATCCTCGACCTGGCCCAAGAGATCTCGGCCCTGACAGAGAAGGCCTTTTCCAGAACGATCGCCCTTTCCGAATTGAAGGGGGGAAGCTTTACGCTTACCAATTACGGGGTGATCGGCGGGATATACGGAACGCCGATTATTAATTACCCGGAAGTGGGTATTCTTGGCCTCGGAAAGATCGAGGACCAAGCGGTTGTCCGGGAAGGTGAAATCGTAATTCGAAAAATACTTCCGCTTTCGCTCACCTTCGACCACCGAGTGATTTACGGCTCGGAGGCCGCCCGTTTCATGAATACGGTTATTGAACACCTGGAAGATCCCGACCTGATGCTGATTGAAGGAAAATAGGTCCTCGACTCGAGGGTACGATTTCCATTTTCTCCGAAAATGTACAATGAAAGAATAGAAAGATCCTTTTAATCAAGATAACCTCTTTATCCCTCCTTAGACTCTTCTTCCACTGATCACAATAACGAACCTTTTTTCTGTTCGACGCAAGGGCCAAAGGTTTCCGAGGTCGGCGGACTCCGAAGTCTGCAGCATCTTTCTCTCGCACCTTCACCCCCGATTTCAATATTATCGAGTATAATAAGGAGGATGACTTGACGTGTGACGGTGGACTGCGACCCGTGCCTGGTTTGAACTCAAGGACGAAAAGTAAGAAATTATGAGGCCAAAAAGGATCGTCGAGATGACCGGGGTTTACCGTATCTTGGCGCAATTTTTTTACAAATCCAATCAATATTTCTGAGTCGATAGAAATCAATCCTTTCAAAGATTTATCTATGAATGAAGGATGGGGCGGTGGACCGGTTTTTTCGTCATGACAAAAGGTATATCGTGCCTCGTCGGGCGGGAAAAACATGGAGGGCTTTCGTGGATGTCAGCCCCTATTGGACATGATGCCCATGCGGAGACCGAAGTGCAAAACGGGCCGCGAAACTGTTCTGACTTGGACCCATGGCTAAAAAAATAACCAAGAACGATCTTGTCGAATTTCGCGATTTCATTCAAACGCGGACCGGTCTATTTTTCCCGGAATCCAAATTCTTTTCAATAGAAAAAATCATTCAAACGAATTTTCAAGAATCCCCGGTATTGAGCTTTGACGATTATCTATCCTATCTCAAGTCGATCAGCGGAAAGGGTTATCTGAATAAGTTGATTTCGTTGCTGACGACGAATGAGACCTATTTTTTTAGAGGGAAGACGCATTTCGAATTACTCGAAAAACAGATCCTGCCCGAACTGATCGAAAAAACGACCGCTCGAACCAAAACCCTATCGATTTGGAGTGCTGGCTGCTCGACGGGAGAGGAACCCTACTCTGTCGCCATCCTCTTAAAAAAGCTCATTCCGAAAATAGAGGAATGGAAGATCAACATTATCGCGACAGATATAGACGAAAGCGCCTTGAAAAGCGCGCGGATAGGAAAATATAACGACTGGTCTTTTCGGGGGCTCGACCTGAAAATAATTAACGATTGTTTTATCAAAAAAAATGACCATTTCTACATTAAGGATACCTATAAATCGCTTGTCCAATTTGCGAGTAACAACCTCACTTCCGAACTGCAAACCTTCCCTTTAAATCTGACAAATAAATTCGATATTGTAATTTGTCGAAATGTTACGATCTATTTCGAAAAAAAAACGACACAGATGCTCGCTAAAAAGTTTCATGGCACCTTGAAAGACGATGGGTATCTTATCGTCGGACATGCAGAGCATTCTGCTGAAAACTTTTCATTATATCATTCGAGAGCTTTTCCTGACGCCATCATATATCAAAAGAAAAATACGCAACCGCGGTCTCCCGTACACGATATGCCGCTTTGTTTGCCCCAGCTCGACAAGCGGAAAGGCGGAATTCAGGCACATGTTTCTCCCCCGCAATGGAAAGTCACCGAGGAAGAGAATGCCGTCAGAGCAGACAGGGAACTATCGTTGATGGGAAAGGTTGGTGGCCAACCGCCGACCGTTTCGACCCAGTCGAGGGACTATAGTAAACAAAGGAAAACGTTTGGAGAAGAGAGCGATATTTTCACGGAGGCGATGCAATATTTTTTTAAGAAAGAATACGAGCTTGCAATCGATCTTTTCTTAAGGGTTCTGCATATTAATCAGAATAACGCGAGGGCCTGTTGGATGCTGGGCCACATTGCATCGAATCGGGGAGATTTCGATGAGGCCATCGCTTGGTCGAATAAAAGCATTAAGGTCAATCCCCTATTTAAAGAGCCCTACTATACACAATCTATTATTTATCTTGCCCGGGGAAAGCTTGATGAAGCAATGGAGACCATTAAAAAAGCTGTCTATATCGACCAGAACTTTATTTTGGGGCATTTTGTGATGGGTAATATTTATGCATTGATGGGCCGTTCTGCTCAAAAGGAAAAATGTTTTAAGGTCGTAAAAGATTTACTGGCATCCAAACCTTGGGATGAGGTCATATTTGAAATTGAAAATCTAACGGTAGGCAGTCTAATTCGGTCTTTAGAATGTAAGGTGCGAGAAGCATGACTCTGGTCATTTTTTCTATAAAAAAAATCCGTTATTCTCTGGATGTCCGTAGTGTCGAAGAAGTCATTCCCTTGCCTGCCATTACCTCATTGTCCAACCTTCCATCATTTTTTACTGGGATTATATATCTTCGAGGCAATGCCGTTCCGATTGTCGACCTAAGGAAACGTCTGGGCTATGAGGATCATCCTTACGAGTTGGACAACGATATTATTGTCATTAAAGTCAATGGAAAGACAGCGGGTCTGATTGTCGATAAGGTTTTGTCTGTCATCGATGTTGATGAATTGTTATTAATGAATGTGCAGGACGCGATTGAAGGCGTCGACAATAAATACCTTTCTGCGGTGGCACACATAGAGAATGAGCTTATTATTTTATTGAATGTCGAGCAAATTCTCAGTGCACCCGGGGGTGATCCATACATGAAATTCAATGTCGATGCCCAAGGGGTTTAAGCGATGTATCGGAGCAAACGATGAAGGGTAAGTCGCATACTACGCCGGAAACATCAGGAAACGACAGATGGGAATACTTTAGGAATAAGGCCGAAGAGCAAAAAATGACTTCGCGAAAATTACAAAATGTATCCGATGAAGAAAAAGAAAGGATATTTCTAGAACGCGCACAAAATTTAAGCCGTGCGAAAGGAAAAACGACCGAAGACCAAGATCTCGTTAAAATCATTTCCTTTCATGTCGCGGGCGAATTTTTCGGCATTGAAGTAAAGTATTTACAGGAAGTGTACGAGGTGACCCAAATTACGCAGATTCCTTGCACCCAGGAGGTATTGGTTGGGTTGATTAATTACAGAGGAACCGTTTTAACGATTATCGATTTAAGGCTGTTGTTTAATTTAAACGGAGAGGAGCGAGACACTCAAATCGCATTTGGTCATGCCGAGGATCAGCCGATTATTGGGCTTGCAGAAAAAATTCTGATTGTCGAATATTTGGACGCGAAGGCCGGCATTATCATCGATAAATTAGACAACCTGCTAGAAATACCGAAGGCAGCGATCCAGCCGGTCTCCTCTTTTTTCCAGGCTAAAAATAGCATCGTTAAATCGGAAGTTCAATTTAATGAATTGCCGCTTTTGCTGATTGATCCGAAAGCCCTATTGAATGATGAAAGGCTCGTTGTGAACGAGGATGTTTAGGCAGCGCATCGATATCGATGGTACGTGGGGCCATCTTTAAAATATTTATAATATTCAATTCCTAAGGAGGGGAAGAAATGCTATCCATTTCGAAAATTTCCATGCAACGGAAATTGATCATCATCATCGCATTTACATTGGCCATAGGATTGGGGTTCACATCATTTTTCTCGATTAAAAACAATATTGCGAATATTCGTCGATCCGAGAAATATAATATGGACCTGCTCTCGACCGTATTCGAAAAAGGAATCAAAAATGCGATGGTGACGGGCAATGCCCCGATTGTGATCGGTTGGCTGGAAAGCATCTTAAAAACAGAGGAACTGGTCGAATTAAGAGATTATCGCAGAGACGGCGTGGCGGCCTTCATCGATAATGAAACCAGGGACGACGTCAACAAATTCCTTACCTTCGAAAAGTTTCCGCTTCGGAAAGTAAAATCCGAGCCCGGGAAATTTAACAACGCCTTCAAAGACGAGTTCAATAAGGCGGTCGATACGGCCCGTCCCGTTAGCTATGACGAGATTATTGACGGTCAACCTGTGCACACCCGACTCCTGCCGATCGTAAGGGATAATCGCTGCATCTTATGCCATGGTTATGAAGACCATCCGGTTCGGAGCATTCTTCAGATCTCTGTTTCAAAAGTGGCGACGACCGAGGCCATCAATCACAATATTATGTGGGCCGTCGTTTCATCCGTGGTGGTGATTTTTTTAATTTCAATCGTCATGAGTTTGCTTATCAATAGAGAGGTGATTACGCCCATTTCTCGCGCCATATCCAATATCTCGGATGTCGCGGACAGTCAGGATAAGATCACTTCACAGCAGGCGTCTTCTGTACATGAGATTACGACAACGGTGGAAGAGCTGAATGCCTCTTCTAAACAGGTGAATGCGAAAGCCGAATCCCTCGCCGAGCAATCGAAGCAAGCGCTTTCCGTCGCGCACGAAGGACGAAAGGCGATCGATGAAAGCATCTCCGAAATGAATTCGATAAAGAAGAAGGTTTCCGAGATCGCAGAAGATGTCTTAACTTTGAGTGAGAACACAAACCAAATTGGGGCCATCATTAACGTGGTGGGTGACATTGCAAACAAAACCGATATGCTGGCGGTAAATGCGGCCATCGAAGCGGCGAAAGCCGCCGAACATGGAAAAGGATTTGCTGTGGTGGCCTCCGAAGTGCGTTCGTTGGCCGATCAAAGCAAGAAAGCCGCGGAGAAGATCGAATCCCTCATCCAAGAAATTCAGAACTCGGTGAATTCAACCGTCATGACCACAGAAGAAGGTGGGAAAAGAGTGGATGCCGGGGTGACGCATATTTTGCAGGCCGGTGCGACCATTAATAATGCGATCGAAACCATCAGTTCCACCGCCGATGCAGCCAATGAAATTGCTATTGCCTCTAGGCAAGAATCCTTGGCGAACGATCAAGTGGCGGATGCCATGAACCAAATCAATAAGGGGATGCAAGCCTCGGCGACTGCAACGAGAGAATCCTTAAGGTCGATCCAACAGTTGCATCAACTGATTGACCAAAAAATAAAGGAAAAAAAATCGAAAGAATGGACGCACGAGCAATCGGATGAAGATTAATTAGGGCAGGAAGATGGATTTAAGTAAAGAAGACTTTACTAAGCTATTCGAGATTTTTAAGGTGGAATGCGACGAGCATATCCAAAAGTTGAATTCCGCCTTGGTCTCTCTCGAAGCGAGCCCCGATCAAACGGATTTAATCGAGGAGATCTTTCGCGAGGCGCATAGTTTGAAAGGTGCCGCCCGAATGATGAATTTTAGCGCCATCGAAGCGATTTCCCATCACCTCGAAACGATCCTCGGGAAAGTTAAGAATAATGAGTTGGCTTTATCCAGGGATGTTAACGATTTAATTTTGAAGGGCCTGGACGCCGTTGAGGCCATCGTTCACACGATTTCAGACGTGGGGGAAGAGGGGGAGGTCGATTCTTCCGCTATATTGCATGAGTTGGAAATAGTTTCGAAAGGCATCCCTGGCATTCGAGAGGACATCAACCCAGAGGAGGAGGGCCTTTCCGAGGATGAAAACCCGAGTTACGGCGATCTCAACAAACAAGACTACGATAAGTTATTCGAGATATTTAGTGCGGAATCTGATGAACACATCCAGAAATTAAGTTCTGCCTTGATCTCCCTAGAAGCCACTCCCGATCAATCCGAGTTGATCGAAGAGATCTTTCGGGAGGCGCACAGCTTAAAGGGTGCCGCCCGTATGATGGATTTTCGAAGCATCGAAGGCCTCTCTCATCACCTAGAGACGATTCTCGGCAATGTAAAGAACGAAGGGACACCTTTAACCTCGGATATCAATAGCCTGATCCTCAGGGCCTTGGATGCCGTCGAAGCTATCGTGCAGACGATTTCGGGCGGGGGGCGGGAAGATGAGGTCGATACCCAGGCCTTGATGAACGAACTTGAATGCGCATCCAAAAAGGGGAGTCCTCAAGCCCCAAAAGCGTCCACGTCTGAATTACAGGGAAACGAAACAGATTTTTTGAACCTGGAGCGGGATGGTGCAGTGAAAATGGATTTGGATCTCTTTTCGCAAGAGACAAGGGATGCGCATCGAAAACTTGTGAATAGCTTACTCGAAATTGAAAAGGCCCCGAACAGTTTGCCGGAAATCAAAACAGCATATGAGCAAGCCTATGCCCTCAAGGGAAGTGCGCGGATTGTAAAGCATGAAGCCATGGGCGATATTGCTTTTTCAATGGAAAGGCTGTTGCAAGCGATTTTGGACAAGACCCTGCCGATTTCATCTCCCATTGTCAGTATTCTTTTAGAAGGGTCCGATTTTATACGGAAATTCATCACTGAAGTCGAAGCGGAAGAGGTGGCAAGCGTGCCTCAAAATTTCGATAAAGTGATTTCTGCCATTAATTTTCTAGTCAAACCTCCCATAGATACTCATGCGAATACGCCAGTTCATGACGCGTCCCCTGTGCAAAAGCAAGCCATTGCTCCCAAAGAAGCAACTCAAAAAAGGAATGTGAAGGCCAGCCCTTCGCCTCCCGTAAAACAAAATTGGCCAAGCAAAACGTCGACAGACAAACCGAAAAGCACGGTACGGGTGAGTTCGGAAAAATTAGATCGCCTCATGGACCAGACCGGGGAATTTTTGATTATGAAGTTGAAGGCGAGGCAACGCTTGGTCGATGTGCAGACGCTGATCAATGACTATAACGGCGCGACCCGAGATATTCGAAATAAGATTTCCCATCTCAAGAAGACGGCACTCCACCGAGCCGATATTGGAGCCCCGAAAGCGAATCATCAGAAATTGGATCTCCTGGACATGAGCGGTATTTCATTTATATCCGACCGACTGGAGTTCTTGCATAAATCCTTATACGACGATTTCCGCCAGTTTTCTATCATTATCGATCGGCTCCAAGACGATGTTAAAAAAACGCGGCTTTTTCCTTTCCAGACCGTCCTCGATACCTTTCCGAGAATGGTGAGGGATCTTTCCGCTTCCGTTCATAAAAAAGTGAGACTAGAGACCTCTGGCGTCAATATCGAGTTAGACAAATATATTCTCGAGGAAATCAAAGACCCCTTGATGCATATTATCCGAAACGGTATCGATCACGGCATCGAATCTCCAGAAGAGAGAGTGAAGCTCGGCAAGCCGGAGGCCGGTTTGATTACGATCGAGGTTTCTCACAAGGGCAATAACGGCGTGATTAAAGTGGTGGACGATGGGAGAGGGATCGATTTAGAACGGATCAAACATTCGGCCCTTAAAAAATCGCTCTACACCGAAAAAGAACTTGAGCTCATGAAAGAAAAACAAATATTGAACCTTATATTCCACCCCGGATTTTCGACCAGTGAGATCATTACCGATCTTTCCGGGAGAGGGGTCGGCATGGATGTGGTCAAGTCGAATATCGAAAAATTAAGTGGGACGATCGATATTGAGACCGAGCCATCGAAAGGTTCGACCTTTACCATGGTGATTCCACTCACGCTCAGCACGACGCAGTCCCTGAAAATAACCGTTTGCGGGGGCACGTATTTCTTACCTGTGAACATGGTCGAACGTATTATTAAAGTTGTCGAGAAAGATTTGCCGGTAATGGAAGGATTCCCTGCGATCCACTATTCGGGATCGTATATCCCCTATGTAAAACTAGGGACGATCCTCGAGATGACAGGATCCGAGACAAAGCGGAATGACGAATTGGACGAATTGGAACGACCGGTTGCGGTCCTAAGAAGCGGGAAAACGCTTGCGGCCTTTGCCCTGGATGGTTTTATGGGTGAAGAAGAAATCTTGATGAAAGGCTTGGGGCCGTACATGAAACGGGTCCGGAATATATCGGGTGTCACGATTATGCGGGATGGTACGATTGCTCCCGTTTTGAATGTGACGGACTTGATTAATACGGTTCAACTCAACGGCATTGTGTCTTCCAAAAAAGGGGGAGTGAAAATGGAATCGAAAATGGCCTTGTCTGTCTTGGTCGTTGACGACTCTGTCATGACCCGAACGCTCGAAAAAAATATCCTCGAATCTTACGGTTATCGTGTTTCCACGGCGGTCGATGGGCGAGACGCGTTATCGAAACTCCAGGAGCGCGATTTCGATATTATCGTGAGTGACGTTCAGATGCCGAATCTCAACGGACTCGATTTCACGCAACAAGTTAGACAGGACAAGCGCTACAAAGATATTCCCGTTATCCTCGTGACAGCCCTCGAATCCGATGAAGATAAAAGAAGGGGTATAGAAGTGGGCGCAGATGCTTACATCGTGAAGAGTTCATTCGATCAATCGAACCTATTAAGCACGATAAAAAAATTAGTCTAGCCCGCGATCCTTTTAATCCCAGTCCGGGTCAAGTCGGGACAACGGCAATGGAATGCGATGATTCAATCGTCGTCAAGATTCAAATCGATTCGAGAGGGGTATGGACCCTCAGGCACACGATTGCATCGTTAATGCAATAGAAGGACAATAAGGCGTATCAATGAACGATGTCATAAGAGTACTTATTGCGGAAGATTCTGAGTTGTCCTGGAATTTATTGAAATCGATCCTGGACTCCGATCCGCAAATCAAGGTAGTGGGGTGGGCAAAAAATGGCAGAGAGTGTATCGAACAGATCAAACGGTTGAATCCTAACGTCATTACCATGGATATCCATATGCCCATTATGGACGGTTTGGAAGCGACGCGGTATATCATGGAAAATTTCCCAACACCGATTTTGGTGGTCAGCGCCATGGTCAAAGACGATGAGAATATGGTATTTAATTTATTGAAGGTCGGTGCCCTCGATGTGATCGAAAAACCAAAATTACAAAGAGGGGATCTCCAAGATAAGGTCAATGACGAGGTGATCCAACGGGTCAAGGCCGTATCCAAAGTCACACCCTTTCGACGGTTTAATCATGCTTCGGAAAAGACTCCCCCCGGGGATATTCAGGCGGTAAAAAATTCGGAAAGAATCCCGCTAAGGACGTTGAGAGAAAGCAAATGCATTTTGGTCATCGGCGCCTCGACAGGGGGACCACCGGTCTTGAATGCCATTCTCAAAAATATTCCGGACGATTTTGCCTTTCCGATTTTGGTGACACAACATATTTTCAATGGATTTATTTCCGGCTTGGTCAAGTGGTTGGAGAAAGAATGTCATAAAAAAGTCAAGATTGGTTTAAACCAAGAACCCCTTCGAAGTGGTACTATATATTTAGCCCCGGATCATTTTCACATGGGTATCTCAAAGGAAAGAAAGATTCTGTTAAGTAATGGGCTTCCGATTTCCGGGCACCGGCCTTCCGTCGATTTCTTAATGGAATCTGCCGCGCAAGTCTACGGCGATGCCTGTATGGGCGTGCTATTGACCGGAATGGGTCGGGATGGCGCCATTGGATTGCTTGCGATAAAAAACGCCGGTGGATTGACCATTAGTCAGGACGAAAAGAGTTCGGCCATTTTCGGCATGCCTAAAGCCGCGATCGACCTCGGGGCAGCGAAGAAAGTCTGTTCCATAGGGCAAATTTCAAAAGAGATCGCCCATTGGGCTATTCAGAATAAATAGCGTTTAAAGACAAGCGAGCACTCTTTGTTCTCCGATATACAACAATACGGTCTAAGGGCAGATAAGACGCGAGGGGTGGAAGACGTCGATCGAAAAATGAATGAGGATCGTCTAAATAGGAAGACGCTTTAACAAGACATGCAATTTGAAAAGAGGTAGCAAACCGCCAGCTAGGATCGATCCATGGAAAAGAAAAAGCGGATACTTTTAGTCGACGACAGTAAAACCCAGTTGATCCGTCTGAAGATGTCCTTCGAGAAAAATGCCTACGAAGTGCTGACGGCGAGTGATGGATTAGAGGGCGTCAGTCGCGCCGTTGTCGACAAGCCGGATATAGTCGTCTCGGATATCATGATGCCGGAGTTGAACGGCTATCAGTTATGCCGACTTTTGAAAAACGATAAAAAAACAGCCCACATTCCAATCATCCTTTTGACCAGTTTGGATCAACGCCAGGATCGATTTTGGGGAATTCGAGCGGGTGCGGATCAATATATTGTAAAGGACACTAATCTATCCAGTTTGGAAGCTGCTATCGAACAATTGTTGAAAAATCCCATCGCTCATCCGGATGGGGATGAAGGAAATGTACCCGTCAGCAGCACCAGTTCGGAATGGACCTCAATCAAATCGAATGTCAACCGGCTTTTGGATAAATTGCTTTTCGAGTCGACGCTCTCCAGCGAAGCCAGGCAGCTCGCTAACTTTATCAATGACAAAGACGATCTCTTGAAAGAGTTTAAAGACCTAGTGAGCAGTTTGATCGATTATTCTTGCCTATGCCTCTGCTTGCACGATGGAAAGCGCACAATGCTGTATTTCGACCTTAAACAGCCGATGTCCGAAAGCGAGATTTCCAAAGTCAAAAAATACTTGGTTACCAAGATCGACAGCGAATTTACGAAAGAGGGAATCGAGACCGCGTTTTTTAAGGAAAGTGCGGGGATCGACGATACGGCGATGGAGACCATTGTGGCCAGATTGCTTGTCCCTTTAACCATCCATAGCGAATGTATCGGCCATTTGTCTTTTCTTTCAACGAAGCAGAACGCTTTTTCGCCTAAAATCGAGAATATTATCAACCTCTTGGCCCACGATTTCTCTATGGTTTTTAAATTGATGCTCTTATACGATCAAACGCGGGAGCTGTCCATTACGGATGGTCTGACCAAGTTGTTCAATAAGCGCTACTTTTTAGAAATTTTCGAAAAGGAATTTGAAAGGGCGAAACGTTTTAAAAACGACCTCTGCCTCATCGTCTTGGACATCGACCATTTTAAATCGGTCAACGACACCTATGGCCACTTGCAAGGGGACAGCGTGCTTAAGGAAATCGGAGATATTATCAATGATAGCATTCGAAAAATAGACATCCCCGCGCGTTACGGCGGAGAAGAATTCGTCATCATTGCGCCCAACACCAACATTCAAGACATTCTCACCATTGCAGAAAGAATCCGGGGGTCAACCGAATCCCATGAATTTCAAGCGGAGAATCAGCCTTTAAAAATAACGGTCAGTATTGGTGTCTCGGCATTGAATGGCATGACCCGCGATAAGCTCGAATTAATAAAAAAAGCCGATGAAGCCCTCTATAAAGCCAAACATAGCGGTCGAAATCGTATCTGTCTGGCCGATGAGTCAATGCCCTAGACCCTCTCGACTCTCTTCGAAAGGGATTCTATCGAATCGGGTTTATCCGCATATCCCGCCCCTTTCAATATTCTGCCCCTCTTAATTACGATATCCCAGAACCTCGGGTCCCCCGGTCACAAGGTCTCGAATGAAAAGCTTAAGCGGCTATTGATTTGAATGCCGGGCGCGATCATGTGATAATGCAAAATCATCCTTAATGGATATTCCTTTACCGTGAGGGCACTCGGGATTTCTACGACCGCCAAACGGTGAAAACCATCTAAAATTGGAGGGGCCCCGAATGATAAAAAATATAGTTGTGATTCTCGTGACGCTCTTGCTCTTCCCGCAGCTCACACGGGCGGACATTTACACAATAGACCCGGAGCACACTCATATCGGTTTTTCGGTAAAACATCTGGTGATTTCGAATGTCAAAGGCAAGTTCAATGTCTTCTCTGGGACGGTCGAAACCGACGAAAAAGACAACATCAAGGCCGCAACGATTGAAATCGCCGCAGCCAGCATCGATACAGCGCATGAAAAGCGGGATAAGCATCTTCGCAGCCCCGACTTCCTCGATGTCGATCAGTATCCCGTGTTAACGTTTAAATATAAAAGCACCCAATCCCGATCGGGAAATCGCTACAAAGTCCTGGGCGATCTCAGCCTTCACGGGGTGACCCAAGAAGTGATACTCGACATGGAGTTGCTCGGGAAAGTGACAGATCCCTGGGGGAACTTTAGAGCCGGGGTCAGCGGAACCACCACACTCAATCGACAGGACTTTGGGGTCGTTTGGAATAAAGTGCTTGAAACCGGCGGCCTCGTTGTCGGAGATATCATACAGGTTTCCTTGGAAGTAGAAGGGATACGCAAGAAATAAGCGGCAGGCCCTGAATGCTCCGAGATTAGGAGTTCGGGAACAGTTGTTCTTCAGCGATCCACTTTCGAATGATCGCTTTTGCAGTGTTAATCGGGATGGCAAAACCGATGCCTTGCCCCGTGGCAATGATGGCGGTATTAATGCCGATGACCTTGCCTGAGGCATTTAAAAGCGGACCGCCGCTATTGCCGACATTGATCGAGGCGTCCGTTTGAAAAAAGGCCTCGTGATCGGTCAGACCCAGATCGCTGCGGCCAGTGGCGCTGATGACTCCGACCGTGACTGTTCGGTCGAGGCCAAATGGGTTCCCGATGGCGATCGCCCATTCGCCGATTTCCGTCTGTTCGGAATCGCCTAGCGGTGCCACGGGAAGATCTTCCCCCCCTGGAATTTTAATCACCGCCAGATCGTAGCCTTCGTCTTGCGCGACGATTTGGCCGATAAATTCTCTTCGATCCGAAAGCCGAACCGTGATCTTATCTGCATCGGCGATCACATGTTGATTGGTGATGATAAAACCTTCCTTGCTAAAGATAAAACCGGAGCCCAAGCTCTTTTGCCGAAACTTGGGTTGAAAAGGATTTTTGAAGAGCCCTTTAAAAAAATCTTTAATTGCCCCGCCGCCTTCGGTGCCGAATCGATCCGGATGGCGTACGAAATGGACAGAGCTGATATTCACGACGGCGGGCGTCACTTGCTTGGCCACACGGATAAAGGCCCGTTCTGTAATCAAAAGCGCTCGGGCCGGAATGTCTACAAGCGAGTCGCTTGCTGGGTCCTCCGGCAGGACAAGCGATGTGGGCACCGGCGCCGCAGGTACCCGTGGATTCTGTTGAAATAAAATCAGGGAGCCAATCATCAACGTACCGATCAGCAGCCATCCCCTAATGCCCACCTTTTTAATAAACCAATTCATTTTTAGCCGTTTAATAGTTTGTATTCGATGCTGTCGACCAGGGCCTGCCAGCTGGCGCTGATAATGTTTTCGGAGACCCCGACTGTCCCCCATTTCTTTTTCCCGTCTCCCGATTCGATCAAGACCCGAACCCGCGAGGCCGTTCCCTGGCTGGCGGTTAACACCCGCACTTTATAATCCAAGAGCTTGACCTCGGACAAGAGCGGATAAAATTTTTCCAATGCGCGCCGCAAGGCATTGTCGAGGGCATTCACCGGACCGTTGCCCATCGCCGCCGTATGCTCGACTTGTCCGTCTACCGAGACCCGGATCGTCGCCTCGGACACCGACTTCTCGTTTTTTTCCCGCTTCTCGTCGATCACGCGAAAGCCGATGAGTTCGAAGAAACTGCGTTGCGTGCCCATCGCGCGCTTCATCATCAATTCGAAAGAGGCTTCCGCCCCTTCGAATTGAAAGCCTTCGTGTTCGAGGTCCTTCAGTTTCTTTAAAAGGGTTTGGACCTGAGGATTGTCGTCAGAGAGTGGAATATTGTAGGCCTCTGCCTTTTCCAGTAAGCTGCTTTTACCCGCGTAATCGGAGATTAAAATACGTTGCCGATTCCCAACCGTGTCCGGTAAAACATGTTCGTAGGTTTCCGATTTTTTCCGGACCGCATGGACGTGAATGCCCCCTTTGTGGGCGAAGGCCGACTCGCCGACATAGGGCTGGCGCTTGTTGTGCGGGAGGTTTCCGATTTCGCTCACAAATCGGGAGATGCTTCGGATCTGCTGTAACTGATCGTCCGAAATCACATCGATCCCCATTTTTAATTTCAGGTTCGGTAAAATGGAACAGAGATTCGCATTGCCGCAACGCTCCCCATAGCCATTGATCGTTCCCTGGATTTGGGTCACGCCCTCGCCGAGTGCGGTGAGGCTATTGGCGACGGCCATTTCGGTGTCGTTATGGGCATGGATACCGAAGGGACCCGCGATTTCTTTCATCACCACGGCGACGATTTCTTTAATTTGCCAGGGCATCGACCCACCGTTCGAATCGCAGAGGATGAGCGTTTCGGCGCCCGCTTTTTTTGCCGCATCCAAAGTTTTTAAGGCGTAATCGGGTTGCGCGAGGTAGCCGTCGAAAAAATGTTCCGCATCGTAGAAAACCCTTTTCCCCTTCGATTTTAAATAGGCGATAGAATCCGAGATGATTTCCAGGTTTTGGTCCAAGGTGATGCCCAAGGCATCGGTAATGTGGAGGTCCCAAGTTTTTCCAAAGAGGGTAATCCATTCGGTGCCGGCCGCCAGCAAGTCCTGAAGGTTTTTATCTTTGGAGGGTTGAAAGCGCCATCGACGCGTGGCTCCGAAGGCCACCAGCTTGGCCGACTTGAGGGCGATCATTTTCATTTTTTCGAAGAAGAGAATGTCTTTCGGGTTCGCGCCCGGCCAACCGCCTTCGATAAAATGGATGCCCAATTCGTCTATTTTTTGTGCGATCCGGATCTTGTCTTCGACGGAGAAGGACACATCTTCCGACTGCGCCCCATCGCGCAGCGTCGTATCGTACAGCGTAATTTGTTGCGGTGTTTTCATCGCAAGCCTTGAGTTTACCGGGTGACCTGTTCGGATTTCGGCGGCTGGCTTTCTCCCAATCCAAAGCTGTCATGCAGCGTTCGGACGGCCAATTCCGTGTATTTCGATTCGATCACGCAAGAAATCTTAATCTCCGAGGTCGAGATCATCATGATATTGATGCCCTCCGCCGATAAACAAGAAAACATCTTCGCCGCGACGCCGGAATGGGAGCGCATCCCGACGCCCACGAGCGAGACCTTGGAGATCTTTTCGTTGATGGCGATATTCTTAATGCCGATTTCCGCGTCCAATTTCAGGAGGATCTCTTTCGCCCGGCGGGCATCCTCTTTGGGAAGTGTAAAGGAGAGGTCGGTCAAGCCGGCCTGACCCACGTTTTGAATAATCATGTCGACATTCATCTCTTCCTTCGAGATGGCGCCAAAGATCTTCGAGGCCACGCCCGGCCGGTCGGGGACGCCGACGAGGGTGACCTTGGCCTGGTCTTTATTATAGGTAATTCCCGATACGATTTCCTGTTCCATTTCGGCATCCTCCTGCGTCACCAAGGTGCCTGGGCCGTCGTTAAAGCTCGAGCGCACCAGAACCGGCACACGGTATTTCATTGCAAATTCGACCGACCGCGTCTGGAGCACCTTTGCCCCGAGACTGGCCATTTCCAACATCTCTTCGTACGAAATTTTCGAGATCCGCCGGGCGGTGGGGACGATATTGGGGTCGGTGGTATAAACGCCGTCGACATCAGTATAGATCTCGCAGAGATCCGCTTTTAAGGCGGCGGCGAGGGCGACGGCCGTTGTATCGGACCCGCCGCGACCCAAGGTCGTGACATCCGATTTTTGGTTGATGCCTTGAAAACCGGCCACGACCGGAACGATGCCCTCCGACAGCGCCTCTTTGAGGCGGCCGGCCTGAATCTCTTCGATCCGGGCGCGGGTGTGCATGTTGTCCGTCAGAATGCCGACTTGGCGGCCCGTAAAAGACTGGGCCTTACAACCCAGGGATTGCAGGGCCATGGCCAAGAGGGCGATGGTCACGCGCTCGCCGGTGGAGAGGAGCATGTCCATTTCCCGCTGATCCGGGTCGGCCGTCATCTTCCGGGCCATTTTAATCAAGCGGTCGGTTTCTCCGGACATCGCCGAGAGCACCACCACCAGGGCATCGCCTTCGCGCCGCTTCAGGGCGATCCGGTCGGCGACATTCCGAATGCGCTCTATCGAGCCAACGGAGGTGCCGCCGTATTTTTGTACGATTAAAGACATGGGATTCAATATCTTATGGGTTTGCCCATATTCACGAAATAAATAGAGTGAAAGACAGGCCGTCGGGAGGTTCTCCCTCCCCAAATGCTGGGTTGTTAAAATCCGAGCGCCTTGACCAGGTCACCCATTTCTCCGTTAATCGATTGCGGTTTTTCCGAGATGCCCATCGAAAAATCGGCATCTTTTAAACCGTGTCCGGTGAGTGTGCAGACCACGCAATCCCCTTTTTTAAAATACCCGGTTCGATTCAGTTTCAACACGCCGGCGATCCCCGCGGCGGAAGCCGGTTCGCAAAAGATCCCCTCCAGTCCGGCAATCATTTGATAGGCCGCTGTGATTTCGTCGTCCGTAACCCTATCGATGAGGCCTTTCGATTCGGAGGCCGCCGCGACGGCCTGTTTCCAACTCGCCGGATTGCCGATTCGGATGGCCGTCGCAATCGTCTTCGGATGCTCCACCACGCGGCCCAGCACAATTGGTGCGGCCCCGGCGGCCTGGAACCCGACCATCCTCGGCAGGGAGGCGATGGTTCCGCGTTTGTAGTATTCTTTGTAGCCCATCCAATAAGCGGTAATATTGCCCGCGTTGCCCACCGGCAGAAAATGATGCGCCGGCGCTCGGCCAAGCTGATCGCAGACCTCGAAGGCCCCGGTTTTTTGCCCTTCCAGGCGATAGGGATTAATAGAGTTGACCAGGGTGATCGGATATTTCTCGGCCACCGCTTTAACTAAGGTCAGGGCCGTGTCGAAGTTGCCGTCGATTTGTAGGATCGTCGCCCGATGGATCATCGCCTGTGCCAGTTTGCCCAAGGAGATCTTGCCCTTGGGAATGAGGACGTAGGCCTTCAATCCGGCATGGGCGCTGTAGGCGGCGGTCGAGGCCGAGGTGTTTCCGGTCGAGGCGCAGATGACGGCCTCCGCTCCCTCTTCTTTCGCTTTCGAGATCGCCAGGGTCATGCCGCGGTCTTTAAAAGAACCGGTCGGATTGGCGCCGTCGAATTTGAGGTAGAGGTCGATGTCGGCGCCGATCTCGGCCGCAAGCCGCGGCGCCCGGACCAGGGGCGTTCCGCCTTCTTGAAGCGTCACCACGGGTGTCCGGTCGGTCACGGGCAGAAATTCCCGATAGGCTTCGATGATGCCCGGCCAGATCATTCCTCGTCCTCTCCTTCCACGCGGATTAAGAGGGTCGCCCCGGAAACATAATCGAGCCGGTTGATTTCGCTTAAGGCCAATTGGAGATCCCGTTCCTTCGCCCGATGGCTCATCATGACCAAGGGGACCACGCCCACCGCTTTTCTGCCCTGCTGAATAACGGAGGAGATGCTGATGCCGTGGTTTCCGAGAATCCCTGAAATCTTCGAGAGCACGCCCGGCTGGTCTTGCACCATGAAACGGAGATAATAGAGGCTTTCGATCTCCGCCATCGGCTTGATGCGAAGCGGCTTGCGCGCCGCGGGGACAAAGGCCGCGGGCGGAACGCGTCCGCTCGAGCCGCTCAAGATATTTCTGGCGATATCGATCAAGTCGGAGACCACCGCGCTGCCGGTGGGGAGACTTCCGGCCCCCTTCCCGTAGTATAAAGTCGATCCGAGGGCCTCGCTGTCGATGTAGACAGCGTTGAAGACGCCGCCGACATTGGAGAGCAGGGTATCGTTCGAAATCATCGTGGGATGCACCCGGGCTTCTATTTCGTCTCCGACCCGTTTTGATATGGCGAGGAGCTTGATGTGGTAGCCGAAGTCTTCTGCGAAGGCGATGTCGACGGGCGTGATTTTATCGACCCCTTCCGTATAGATGTCCGAGAGCGAGACCGGGGTGCCGAAGGCCAGGTTGGTGAGGATGGCGAGTTTATGCGCGGAGTCGCCGCCCCCGATATCGAGGGTCGGGTCGGCCTCGGCGAAACCCAGGGCCTGAGCCTCTTTCAAGACTTCGGAGAAATCGCGATTTTCTTCCAGCATTTTCGTTAGAATATAATTGCAGGTGCCGTTGACGATGCCGTAGATCGAATTGATTTGTTCCGCAGCCAGGCCCTCTTTGATCACCCGGATGATGGGAATGCCGCCGCACACGGAGGCCTCGAAACCGATATCGACGCCTTTGGCCGAAGCAGCTGCGAAGATTTCCTCGCCAAACTCGGCTACCAGGGCTTTGTTGGCTGTCACCACGTGTTTGCCTTGAGCGACGGCATCCAGAATGAAGCCCTTCGCGATTTCGGTCCCGCCGATTAGCTCAACCACGATGTCGATCGCGGGATCTTTTACGATCTCGGCGGCCTGGGTTGTTAATACACCATCAGGCAGGGCGATGCCGCGGTCGCGGACGATATCGAGGTCGGCGATGCGTGCGATTTCAAGCCGCGCGCCGAGCCGCCGTGCGATCAGGTCTTGCTGCGCCATCAATATTTTGACCGCGCCGCTGGCGACCGTACCGTAACCGATAAATCCAATTTTCAGGGTGGATTGAGAGGAACGCATTGCCTAAAGCCCTTTGAGGGCGCGTTTGATGCCCTGTATCGCCTGCCGCGTGCGATGTTCGTTTTCGACCAGCGCAAAGCGGACATGGTCGTCTCCATCTTCTCCAAAGCCGATGCCCGGCGCGACGGCGACTTTCGCTTCTTTTAAGAGATGCTTCGAAAAGGCGATGGACCCGTCTTTGCGGAAGGGCTCCGGAATCGGGGCCCAAACAAACATCGTTGCCTTGGGTTTTTCGATTTTCCAGCCGATGCGGTTGAGGCCGTCGACCAAGACATTTCGGCGATCGCGGTAGAGAGAAACCATGTCCTCTACGCAGTCCTGGGGTCCGTTGAGAGCGATGATGGCTGCAATCTGGACCGGCTGAAAAATGCCGTAATCCAGGTAACTTTTCAGTTGGGTCAAGGCGGCGACCATGGCGCGGTTGCCCACGCAGAATCCGACGCGCCAGCCCGGCATGTTGTAACACTTCGAGAGCGTATACAATTCGACGCCAATGTCTTTTGCGCCGGGGACCTGCAGTAAACTCGGGGCTTCGTAACCGTCGAAGACGATGTCAGCATAGGCCAGATCGTGAATGACCAAGAGATTATGTTCTTTCGCGAATTCGACGATTTTTTTAAAGAAGTCGAGGCCGACCGTCTGCGTGGTCGGATTATGGGGAAAGTTAATAATCAGCACCTTCGGGCGCGGCCAAGTCTGTTTTGTGGCCGCAGCCATATCCTCGAAAAAATCGCTGTCGGCGCGAAGGGGAATCGAGCGCAGCTCGGCCCCCGCGATAATGACGCTATAAGTATGGATGGGATAGGTCGGGCTCGGGGCCATGACAATATCGCCGGGACCGACCAGGGCCAGAGCCAAGTGTGCTATCCCTTCCTTTGACCCGATCGTCACAATCGCCTCCGATTCGGGATCGAGCTCCACCTGATATTTTCGTTTGTACCAGTTGGTGATGGCGAGACGCAGCTTGGTAATCCCTTTGGAGGCCGAGTAGCGGTGGTTTCTGGGATTTTCGATGGCCTCGACCGCCTTGGCCACAATATGGGGCGGGGTGGGCTGATCCGGATTTCCCATCCCGAAATCGATGATATCCTCCCCCCGCCGCCGCGCCTCAATTTTGAGCGCGTTGACGGCGTTAAACACATATGGCGGAAGGCGTTTAATACGAGAAAATTCGTGCACTTTCGTCTCCAAGTCGGCAAAAATAAAAGATTATCACATTCTATTTAAAAGCCAAGATCTTGTCAATCGAATGGGATCGATTCACTGCCCTCTCGTCAACTATTATTTATATTTTGAAGTTGGTGTGGATGGGTTCTTCGTGTGTCGTTTACTGAGCCTGCGGATTGGAATGGCGTTTCCGATAGGATTTTGCTTAAACAGGTGAAGCGGAAGCGGTGGACATTGGACGGAAAGGGCCCGGCGGCGGTCGGGAAATAGGCACAGCGCGTTATATCGTGGGGCGATGTTCGGGGAGGGGGCGTAACATTTATCGACCGTGTTCTTTTTTACTCAGGGCAGTCTCTTCGACTGGGGTCTGCCGGGTTCACCGCTTTAGAGTTTCAGGGCCGACCAAGAGAGTTCGCATTCCCCCAGTTCAGCGGCGATGTAGGCCGTCTCGCCTTGGATGGTGATGGACAGATCCATCCGGCGTGCCACCAGCGCTGCTAAGGCTTGGATGCTCTTCCACTGAAGATGAAAAATAGAGGCCTTCAGTTCATTAAACTTGGAGCGTCCATCGGCCCACCATCTGTCCGATTTTGAATTAAAACTATAAATCTTCACGACGGGTGAAAGGCGTAGGGCCTTTTTTATGCGTTCAAGGGAAGGTTCTCCCACATCGATCCATATCGAGAGTTGACCCTCCAAGGTGTGCGCCCAAATATCGGCTTCGTCCACCGCACTCAACCCGTTCGTAAAAACAAGGCGTTCCTGGGCATTTAGACAAAATGCCAGCACACGGACCATCATGCGCTCTCGGGTTTCGGAAGGGTGTTGCGCGATCGTTAAATCGAGCGTGTCGTAATAAGCGCGGTCGATATCGGATAAGGTGATTTTTATTTTATAGATTGTCGGTTTTAAAGCCACAAGGATTGTTCCCTTATCCCATGAATGCGCTCATGAATGCGCTTTCGCCTTTTCTCAGAATGAATATACAGCGCAGTCTATCTTTTCCCGCCACGGGCCGGCGCGGCAGTGTTGTGATGGATGATGGATGGGGGAGCGTCGTAACCGGTGTCCGGCCACCACTGTCCGGTGGATTTTGAATGAAAGGGCGTCCGTTTCCGAAGGGACAAGGCCATGCCCAAACCGGCGTGTTGTTGGCGGGGTATTTTCTTTTCATCGAAAGATTCCGATGCGAAGCCCGGTCTGGCGCTGGTCCGAAGGGAACGGCAGTGATCCCAAGCTTTTTACTGCGTTGCCGCTTCCATGATGTCCATCATACGTTTCACATATTCGTTTTTGGAGGTCAGTTCATCGTCGATGAGCTGGGCGCTTTCGAAGAGGCCGACGATGCATTTGGATAACATCGGATCTTTGTCGTTTGCGATATAGCGCCTCGATAGATTTCGGATCACGGGATGGTCGGCATTCACTTCCAAAATCCTTTTCGATTGCGGCGCATCTTGGCCCATCATTTTCATTAAATGTTCGGTGTGTTTATCCGCGCTGTCCGCGCTGGCCACGAGGGTGACGGCCGAATCGACCAGGCGCTTTGAAATTCTCACATCCGCCGTCCGATCCTTGAGGGTGTCTTTAAATAGATCGATCAGGGCCTTCGAGAGGGTATTGTCTTTTTTCTTGCCTTCTTGTTCTTCGTCTTTTAAATCGAGGTCCCCTTTGTCAATGGCCTTGATCGGTTTCTTATCATAGTCCGGAATCGAGGGGATTATAAAGGCGTCCACGGGGTCGATGAGGTACAAGACTTCGGTTTCGTGTTTTTTGAAGTACTCCATGTTCGGATTGCTTTCGACATGGGCTCGGCTTTCACCCGATAAATAATAGATTTCTTTTTGGTCGTCTTTCATCCGGGAGACGTAGTCTTTAAAAGAAGAAAGTGCGTCTTTTTTTTGTAGCGAGGTCTCGAAGCGCAGTAGCTCTACAATTTTATCCTTGTTCGTAAAATCGCTGTTAACGCCATATTTAAAGAGTTTTCCAAAGATATTGTAAAATTCGGAATACTTTTCTGTTTCCTTTTCCGCCATTTTTTCAAGCCATTGGAGGATTTTGTTGGTCAGCGTGGTTTTTATTTTTTGCATCACCGGCGAAGACTGCACCCTCTCCCGCGACACATTGAGCGGCAGGTCGGCGGTATCGACCACGCCCCGGACAAATTGGAGATACTCAGGCAAGAGGTCTTTGCAATCTTCCATAATCATGATGCGGTTCGAATAAAGCTGAAGGGTCTTGTGATCCTGCGTTCTCATCAGCTCAAAAGGCGCACGCTTTGGAATAAAGAGCAGGGCCTTGAAGGTCGCCCCAACCCCTTCAAGAGAAAGATGTAAATGGTCCAGGGGGTCTTCCCAATCGTTGGCGACAAATTTGTAAAATTCCTTGAGTTCTTCGTCCTTTAATTCCTTTGTTTTTTTGATCCAGAGGGGTTCGATCGTATTGACTTTTTCCTTCCCGACATAAATAGGAAAGTCCGCGAAGTTGGAATATTTTTTAATGGTGTCCTTAATTTTATAGTCCTTAGCGAATTCTTTGAATTCGTCTTTTAACTTAAATGAAATTTTCGTCCCTCTTTCCTTACGGTCGATTTCCTCAATGGTGTAGTTGCTGCCGATAGAAGAGGTCCAGCGGAGACCCACGCTCTCTTTTCCAGCATGACGCGTTTCAACAACAATTTCATCCGTGACCATAAAGGCCGAGTAAAAGCCCACGCCGAATTGCCCAATGAGGTCGCCGAACTTACTTTTGTCTTCTTTGAATTGCTCTAGAAATTTTAAGGTTCCCGAAGAGGCAATCATGCCGAGATTGCCGATCAAGTCTTCACGCGACATGCCGATACCGGCATCTTCGATCGAAAAGCGCTGCCCCTTTTCATCCACTTCGATATGGATGTTCAGCTCTTTATTGCGATCGATGATGGTCTCATCGGTGATCTGCAAGTAACGGACTTTGTTGGACGCGTCCGAGGCATTCGAAATGAGTTCTCTTAAAAAGATTTCGGGATGGGTGTAGAGGGAATGGACGATGAGGTTTAAGAGTTGATTCATCTCCGCTTTGTATTCGAAGGTTTCTTTGTTGTGGGTCTTCTTGCTCATGTCTTGTACTCCTTTTACTGTTGAATAGTGAGGCATTAAAGATCTATTTGACCTTATCTCGACTTCATCGCGAAAGCTGAAATTGGAGGGACTGCCCTGACTAAAAATTTGTTTCGTCCCGCGATGGAGGGGCAAAATGAAACCTTATATTGGCAATAGGTCCGAGAGCGAAAACGGCTCTAATCTTCATAAGACAAGCTCAATTCGGTTTTCTTTTGTCCTTTTTTATCATGGGCCCCTGTAGCGCTGAGTGTAGCGCTTCAAAGCAATAAGTTCAAGAAGAGATGGGAGCGAAACGGCAGCGTATTCAAATGAAGACACTTTCGTTTTTATTCGAGAGGATAATCCGCATATTTTCGATGATTTCGTTTCGCTTAAAACATGCTGTTCGGATTGGCCGCCTTTTCGGGGATATCTTGGATGACGTCCCAGTGCTCCACAACCTTGCCGTTTTCCAATCGGAAGATATCGACAATGGCCCGGCCGCGCGTCCCCGGCTGCCAAACCGAGAGGACATGCAGAATGACGTAGTCGCCATCCGCGAAGACCTGCTTGATTTCGCTCTTGGCCTTCGGATAGTTGATCCGCAAGAAGGTAATAAAATCCTTTAATCCCTCCCGCCCGTCGGCCGCCATAGGATTGTGCTGAATATAGCGCTCTCCCATATATTCCGAGGCCGCTTCGAAATCCATGTCGTTGATCGCTTTTTCGTAGAAGGCGAGAACGTTCTTTTTATTGGTGTCTTCCTGACCTGCATCCGCAGCCTCGGCCATTGGGACCGCGATCACACAGGTGAGTAGAGCCATCGTTCGCATCCACTTTTTCATCGCACCCTCCTGGGGATAGGCTTGTTCATTTTTCTCTCCATGTTATTTCTTATTTCGTCCCTTTGCAGGTCTGATGCTTCGTTAAAACGTAGGGACGCAATCCGCGAAAACGTCCGTTTAAAACCGGGCATCGGAGATGCGCTGCAGACTCATTTCTTTGTGATGCCGCTCGTCGAAACCGATTTGTCTGAAGAGGTCGGACAGGGTGTTGAATCGGCCGTAGTCTTTGCTGAAATCGCCGTCGTAGGGCTTTTCTTCAAGCGCCTTATTTTCTGCGGCGTATGCCATGTATTCGTGTTCGGCATGGTCCTCGAAGTGGGCATTGAGGCGGTAACTGTAAGCCGGATTTATGACATACAAGATCCAACTGATATGGTAATAAAAAAAGGCCACGATCTGAGGGAGAATCCGATATCGAAAAAAGCCTTCTTTGATGCCTTCTTTGTAAACCAATTCCTCCAAAATGAGCAGGTGCCACTGTTCGTTGTCCTGCTGTTCGCGCGACTCGCGAACAAATTCGAAGATGCGCCGGGCGAAATTCGGCGAGGTGTAGGTATGAGTGATGGCGACATAGGCCACATTTTCCCAAGCCTGATAGGGCACCCGAGCGATGACCTCCAAGACTTTGAATTTGGAAAGGGAGCGGGCTCTTCCGTAAAAAAGGTCCATGGCCAAAAAAAGAATATGGGATAAAAGGCCGTAGTGCAGTTTTTTGCTTGCGAGAGTCTTATTTTGTTCGTCGAGTAGGTTTAAAGTCATCGATGGCCTTTATGCATCATGCCGGGATCTTAAAATCCGGGAAACGGTCTGTTCTAATTAAATAACGAGGGTTTGTTCTCTTTTCAAGTGGATGCAGTGAAGAGAAGACAGTTGATTGGTCAGGTCCACTCGCCAAGGCGAAGCGGGAGCCTTCAAAGAGCTTAGCCTAAATCGCGTCCATGTTCAATGGAAGTCCTTATCCGAATATAAATGAGGGGCAAGAGGCTTTGATCTGGCGGAGAGGGAAGCGGTGCGTAAAAAAAGGCTAATGCGTAAAAAAAGGCTAATGCGTAAAAAAAGGCTAATGAAGGATAAAATGTCGACCGGGCTGTTTTTTCCGAGCTTAGAGTGGGATGCCGCTTTTATTAGCGCTCGATTTTGCGGCGGCCTTTTGAATTTTTTGGGCGTTTTGATCTGCACGATTGAGCCATTTTCGAATACGATTGGCATCCCCGTATTTGCTGAGCTTGCCCCAAGAATTCATGAGTACCACAATCATCGGTCGACCGGCGATTTCGGTCCACATCACCAAGCAGTGGCCGGAATCGGCAATATAGCCGGTTTTGCTCAGGTCAATATCCCATTCATTGCTGCGCACCAGCCGATTGGTGTTAAAGAATTCCACCTTCCAGCCCTTGCGAAGATCGGTGACAGATCCTTGCTTTAGGGTGGAAACATTTCGAATCGTTTGATACTGGTGGGCGGCTCTCACCAGGATCGCCAAGTCGGCGGCCGTCGAAACGTTTCCGCTGTGCAAACCGGAGACGCCCTTAAAGACCGTGTCCTTCATGCCGAGCGCGGCGGCTTTTTTGTTCATAGCCATGACAATCGCCGGGTGGCCGCCGGGGAAGGTCCGTCCCAGCGCGGCGGCCGCGCGGTTGTCCGATCCCGCCAAAGTAATCTTAAGGAGATCGCTACGCGTCAGCTTCGTGCCATAACTTAAGTGTGATTTGGATCCGCGCAGTCGGTCGCGGTCATTTCGGGTAATTTCAATAACCGCATCGCCGGGGAGATTGGAATCGAGAATGACCATTGCCGTCATCAATTTGGTGAGGGAGGCAATCGGTTTTTGTTCGCGGGGCTTCCGGGCTAAAAGCACATCGCCCTTGTCGACATCGATGACGAGGGCCATTTCCGAACGGAGAAAAAGCTTGTCGGGATTCAGATGCGGAAGCAGGGAATAGCCGGATCCGCGCTTTTGTGCTGCGGCGCGCGGGAGCGGACGAGGTTCTGCCTCGGATCGGGTCGCGTTTCCGAGGAAACAATAAAGGGCCAGTAAAGCGGCCATGCCGAATTGTAAGTTGCGTCTGTTTTTCAAGGCGATGTGGTCCTCAATCCGAGTTATTCAATGCGTAGACACCAAACCCCCAAAGCCTATCGAACTTTCTACGCGTCGTCAAGACAAAATCTCATGGGTTTCCAGGGAGTTCTATCGGGTGTATACGGATGGGGGCTTCCCCTGTCGAGGTCTTATCCGTAGGGATCATCAGAATTAAATTTCATGGGGTGAGATCAGTGAGTTGAAGTTCCGAACTTCCTTGATGAAAGTCTCTACGGAGCCAGGTTTCAAATGTGATGGCGTTTAGCGGCTTGTGGGATAAATATCTTTGTGTTCTGTTGCGGCGATGTTCCCGAAGCAAGCTCAACTCAATTTTAGTTCTGAATCTGCTCGAGTACTGGCATCGAAACGTAGCCAGCCGCCTGTGATTGCCTCGTGACCCACCTTGTCTTGCGTTGGCGAGGCTGTCGAAGTTCCATTGATCCGGAAGATCGATAGGTAAGCATAGGTTAAAATCGACTTCCGTATTTGCAATGATTAGGTCGATAATTTAAGATGTTTCCCTATGAAGGATCGGCCTTTAAAGCGTATGCAGCACAGTGGATTAAAAGTAGGGTTGTGTTGGATCACCCTATCGGTGCTCGTCGGAGGGTGCATCACCTATCGACCGCTCTACATCGATAACGTGTGCCTCATTTTTCGGGGAGAAACGGATTGGTACAAAGCTGCCTTAAAGGCGGAGAAAAACTGGGGCACGCCGATCTGGGTGATGATGTCGATCATTCATCAAGAATCGCGATTCATAGAGGACGCCCAGCCTCCCCGGCCCTGGTTTCTGTTTATTCCCTTACCCCGGGCCTCTTCCGCCTATGGTTATGCCCAAGCGCAAGATCCGGCTTGGGAAGACTATGTCAGGCACTCGGGCAACCGTGGGGCCAACCGGGACGATTTTGAAGACGCCATCGATTTTGTAGGCTGGTACACCCACACCACGCAGCGCACGTTGGGGATCTCCAAGTGGGATGCCTATCATCAATATCTTGCCTATCACGAAGGACGCGGCGGATACGAACGCGGGACCTGGAAAAACAAGGCTTGGTTACAGCAAGTTGCGAACAAGGTCAAGCGGAAGTCTGCTATTTACAGCGCGCAGTTAAAGCGCTGCAAGGCCGAATTGGACGATGCCGTGGACACTTGGTTTTTTTAGAGGGAGATTACGGCTTGCCCTCTTAAGGGGGATATGAAAGGCATTGCTCGTCTCATAACTTCGATACTGAAAGACAAGGGGCCTTCGAGAGGGGAGCCTCAACCGATCTCAGTGATCGACTGGGCAACCGCCCGTGACCGGGGTGCTAGGCGCATCTCCATAAACCTCATGCTGCGGCCGGCTTGCCAAGATGTGCTCTTTGCCCCAATTCGTGACCGATTTGAAGGTATCAGAAGTGATAAAGGCGTCGAATGTCGCCCGTGTATCCCATTCCGATACAATGAGGTAGGAGCGTTTCTGATACACATTCTTGTATAGGTGTGTGACTCTATGTCCCGCCGTCTTGGCCATAACATCCAAAACCAGGGCGAACTTCTTTTCGAAAGGCTGCTCCTTCCCTTCGATGACTTCGTAATTCATTCCGACTGTAATCATTCTTTTTCCTCTTCTATATAGGCCTTGTGTGCAAAATACAATTCAAGGCATGATAAGCATTCGTCCCACGCTATTCAAGAAAAAACATCTCTCTGTGAGGAAGCGGCCTTCCTTTTATGGACGACAAGGCTATTTTGGCCGCTTCTTTTCCTTAAAATATACGAAAATGGACGGATATCCGAGGTAAAAGTGCCGGCCTTCCTCCCCTTCAATCCCCCGTTTTCATTTTTATTGCTGCGTTTTTCAAAAAAAGATTTGCTTCTAACATTTCCCGCTCACGGCTCTTACTCTTTCCGGCAAGGGCCACGAGTTGTGCATAATAGTCCCGTGCCTTGCCAATGTTTTCCGAATGCTCGGCGGCCCGCGCCGCGCCGTAAAGCGTGTTGAATCGGTTGGGGGCCCGTAAAAGCGATCGTTCATATTCTGTCAGAGCTTCTTGAGGTTCGCCCTCTTCCAGAAGCAGATCTGCCAGCATTTCTCGGGCGGGAAGGATGATATTTGGAAAGTCGCTATGGGTTTCCGGTCGCTCTTGAATCTCGGCGGCGGCGCGTAAATGAAGAATCGCGCGGTCGCGTTTTCCCTCGGCATATTCGATCCAACCTGCGGCGGCCTGGAGGAGGGCCTCCGTATATACGGCTTCCTCGATGTCTTTCGAGGCCCGCAGCCTGCCGGGTATGGATCGAATGGCCTCAATCGCGCCAGCGGCTTCGATGGGGCGCCGGCTTCGGGATCCGCCAAGGGCATAGGCGAAATAGCTGAGGGCCTCGGCATAGGGGTGAGGGTTAGGCCGGACGCGCAGCGTCAATGCCCCGGTCCAGAGTCGGCGTTCCATGACATAACGGACGGGAATGGCGGCACGGGCATAGGCGGCTTCTCGGTTGGGGGCTTCGGAAGGCGGCATCGCGAGTATTTCATTGACGATCGCCTCCGCCTTTTGGTCTTCTCCACTTTGAAGGTATGCATAAACGAGATTATCCATTGCATGAAGGCGCGCACCGGAATTTCGACCCATTTTAGATCTTGCCGCCGCTTCCGAGGCCAAATTAGAATTGATCGCTTCTTCCCAGAGCCCGAGTCGTGTGAAGATGTGGGCGGGGATGTGCAGGGCGTGTGGCGTCGAAGGGGCGATCTTCATGTAGGCCCGTGCGTATTCGAGCCCTTTTGATGCCTGGTCGGGCGAATCGTAGAGGTGGATTAAGCCATGCAGCGCGCCGGGGTGTTGAGGCCGGGCTTGCAAAATGGAAATCAGTATAGCCTCCGCCGCTTTTTGATGGGTGAGGTGAGCGTCGTCGGAAGAGGCACTCGCCAAGAGTGAAAAGGCATAGAGAACGGCCGCTTCCCGGTCTTCCGGAAAGTCATGGTGGAGTTGCGCCATCGCCTTTTCGTAGGCGCGGGCCCGTGTGGGGGCGTCCAGGGTGCCGAAATCCGCATAGAGGGCGTTGACAGCGGCGATGTAACCACTCTCCCTCGCATTTTTCGCCGGAAAGTTTGTTGCTTTTTCGGCGAAGGCCAAGCCTTTTTCCAGGGTCTTTGCGTCGGCCTTTCCGAAAAGCGGATATCGAGAGAGCGCCGCCCCCCAGTAGGCCATGGCACAGTCGGGATCGGCCTCCGCGACGGCCAAAAAGACCTGTTCCGCCGCTTCATGCGCAAAGGCATGAAGGAGTGCCACTCCTCTCTTAAAGGATTCCTGTACCGGCGCGCTACAGGAGGTGGAAAAGGAAATCGGGTCGCTCGTTTCGGCGGGGGCCGCCGTGCTGGGCGTGCTCATGATCTCTTCCGACGAGGCAGTGGGTGGAGCGAAGGCCGTGATAAGTGCGGTCAAAAAGATAAAGTAAAGATAGACATTTTTCATAATATTCCTGTCGAATGTGTTGATTTATAGGATTAGCATGTGGGTCCGCAAGGGATGCTTCTACACGCATTGTCAGTGCCGTGTCGCATTAAATCATGTTGTTTCATCCATTTTCAAGGGACACAACCCTAACCTTTCCTTTTTTAAATCGAACGAAGACGTTTTATCCGTGCTTCAATCGGACAATGAAGCGTAATTTGCTCAAAAGCTTCACGAGTGCGCGACCTTGCGGGCAATCTGCACTCGGCATATTGTTTGCGGAGGTCTGTCTTCCCGCGTTTCCCATTGGGATGAATTATTTTGCGCATTTATTTCGCCAAGGTTTCCACTATGCCTCGGACATTGATGGCGGGATAACATCCGCAATGCGCAATCGTGCGAAGGGCGGGGGAGGGATCGATAGGAAGGTTATGCGTGGGATGTGTCGGCCGCCTGCACGCCACCGCAGGTGCAGGGCGGGGCGCCGCGTGTCGCGAGGCGCAGAAAATCGGCTTCGGTGAGGATGCCGACGACGATGCCATGGGCATCGACCACGGGGAGACCGCTTCGTTTACTGCGCAGCCTATGCCGTGCGGCTTCGGCGGCGCAGGCGTTTGGACGGGTCGTGTCGATATTCCGCTTCATGACTTCGGAAACTGGACGGTTGTCCTGTGCAAGCGATCCCCGTCCGGCGATCAGCAAGTCACGCTGGCTGACGATGCCGAGCAGGCGGCCATCGTCCTTCGCAACAGGCATGTGCCGAAAGCGTCTCTCGGTCATCAGTCTCCAAATTTCTCCGATTTTGGTGTCGGGTTTGACGCTCACGATATTCGGCGTCATCAAATCGATGACTTCTCCGGCATTGCAACTCGGTTCTTTAGAAGCCATTTCTCATATCCTCCCTCTGTATCGATTCCAAAGTTCGGGTGTCTATTTGCTTGAGCCAAGCGATGCGTATTGCGTATGAGAATATTAAAGATTCGTGTCTGAAATTGCAAACGAATCAAAAAACGTGCTGCAAAATGCGGGGGAGGGGGTTGATCCCCGTGCCTTCGATCCACGGCGGCGGTTTTCCGATCATTGGGGCGACCCCTTTGAGACCGTCGATTTTGAACGGAAATGCTCGAACCGCATCCGCGCCCATCCCCCAGTTCTGGCGTGCCTCGTCACAGACAATGAATGGGCGGCATGCTAAAGGTGCAGCCATTGGAAAGCAGACGTCAGGAAAAACCGCGCTGGGGCTTCCATCGCCCTTGTTTCCTCGATTATTTTTTTCTTTTTACAGTAAATGGGGCAAGGCCGTCGGCCGACTGCATCCTAAAAGCAATGCCGTCCTTCTCGATTTTTCCCGCGAAATGAATCGTGGCTTTTTCGCTTTTGAATTGCGGGACATGTTCCGTATGAAAGGAAAGCGTTCCGTTTTCAACCTTGCCCTCGAGAATACCGCCTTGGCCCGTCGGATAACGCACCGTCCCGAAGAGCTTATTCTGAAAGACTTCCAGCGCCATGTCGATGCGGTAGGTCGTCCCGGCGGTGCCGAGGACCTCCGCCATCCAGTCGCCACCGATATCGGTGGCCTCGGATAATTTTTTGTCCCCACCCTTGAAACCACTTTTTTCTTCCAAGGCCCGAATCAAATCGCCGATGTCGCGATGAAATCGCGCATCGCCGACGATGAAGCCCTGACGGCGCGACAAGGCTCTCAGGTCCTCGGGTAAGGTGGCCTCCGCCGGCATGCGCGCGCCGCCCACCAAGAGCGGGATCAAAGGAATGCCCCGCGCGAGTCCGGCGGCGAGTTCCTGCCGCACATAGTCTTGGGCGTTTTCCAATCGAGGCGGGCCCGCCTCGTCCGCGATCGTCAACCAATCCGGGCCGATGACCGCCAGCATGAGGGTGCAGGCATTCAGGTGTTCGTTTAAGACGGCGGCGAAATCCGTGCCTAGCGGGATGGTGTCGATATCGATGAAGACCCGCGCCGCGCCAAAGTGCGTGGCGAGGCGATCGTGTATGCGGCCGGCGTAGGGCGCGCTGTCTTGCCGGCGATAGCTGATAAAGATTGCATTCATCTCGCTTCACAAGTCGGGAAAGGGGTGGGGCTGAGGTTTCGGGACTAGACCAGCTCCTGCCAGGTATCGTCCGAAGACTGCCAATCGGTGAACTTTTCTTCTCCGCCGCGGGCCTTCCAATCGGAATCGATGGTCAATTTCGAACTGATGCCGCCCCGGGGATTGCAGAGCATCACCAAGCGCAAGCGGGCCGGTTCGTAAACATCCATCAAATGATCGTACATGATATTCACGAGGCGCTCGTAGGAAACGACGATGGAGCGAAGATGGAAAAAATACTGCTTCAGAGATCTAAGCTCGATAATTTTGTCCTTCGGATAAAAGGCGAGATAGACCGTTGCGAAGTCCGGCTGCTCCTGGACGCCCAGAAAGGTGCACTCGGGCACTTTGATTTTAATCTCGTAGGCCTTTTTCACCGGATTGGGCAGTGCTTTCAGGATGGCGGCATTGATGTCTTTATAGGTTTTGAGTGTTTCGCTCATTGCAGTCTCCCAAGCCGGGTACGGCCTGCCTTCACGTTCCGCGAGGTCACGATCCGGCGCATCGCATGGTGGCAGGCGCATCCCCAAAAATCGGCCTAATGTACCTGTTCTCGCCGATGGCGTCAAATCGAATGCCTCTTCTCGATTTTCGGAGGATGCCTTCTCAACGCTTGTCGTCTCTTGAAATCCAGACTACAATGGGGCCATGGATCCCGTGACCCACACCCTAGTTGGCGTTGGACTCGGCAACGCCTTTTTTCGCGAAAAGATTGGCCCGCGGGCGATTCCGATTCTCGCCGGCGCTTCGAACCTGCCCGATGTCGATGCCCTGGTCCACCTCACGGGCGCGCCGGAGGCCATTCTCCTGCGCCGGACCTTCGGCCACTCGATCTTTACCCTTCCTATTTTTGCCCTCATACTGAGCCTGATTTTTAAGCGCCTTTGGCCCGATCTAAAATTAAAGTCCTTGTTTGGCATGGTTTTGCTGGGGGCCTTTGTGCATGTCTTTTTTGATCTCGTGAATTCCTTTGGCGTGGTGCCGCTTTGGCCCCTGAGCGATTGGCGGCCTGAGCTTGGGATTATTTTTATCATCGATCTGAGTTTGACCGGCTTCTTGGCTTTGCCGCTTCTGATCTGTCTTTCTAAAAAAATGCGACGCCATCTCGGCCCCCTATCAAAGGGCACGATGGCGCTGGTGGCACTCTACGTTTTGTTTTGCGGGTTCAACCGGGCGCTGGCCGCGAAGCGCTTGGCCGGGCAAGAGAACCCCGGTGCACCAATCGATTTTCTTTATGTCTTTCCGGAACCCTTCGGACCGCATCGTTGGCGGGGCGTGGTCCGGCAGGGGGAAAGGTACCAGCTCTATTTAATTCATTCTTTAGGCGGGCGTGTCGAAGCCGAGGAGGCCGTCCCGACGCGCATCGATCATCCTCTCGTGAGGCAGGTGAAGCAAAGGCCTTTGGCCAAACGGCTTTTATGGTTTTTTAAGGCCCCGGTGTGGCGCGTTTCGGAAAACGAAAAAGACGGGACGGCGACGGTGGGCCTTTACGATTTACGCTTTCAGTCGCTCTTGCTCGATCGCCCCAATCCCTTCCCTTTCGAATTTCTTGTCAAACGGGAGAGCGGACTCATCGGGGATTCGAAATAGCTGTGGACCAAGCTGGGTTTTGGGGCGGTCACGCGGACTGGGTGGATAAGCTGGTGAGTAACTCGATGTAGGCGTTCACGGACTCATAGGTAACGGATTCGTCCATGGTGTGATAGCCCGTGGTCGGGATCTGTATCGTGGTGCCGTCCACCAGGCCTTTGGACGACGCGATGATTCGGCCCATTTCCGTGCTCCCCAAGGAGCGTGGCCGTTCCCCGGCACTGACTAACTTCTTATTTTCTTCCTCGACGTATTTGTCTTTAAATAAATAGCTGATATTGTTTTCGCGGCATAAGCGCTCGATGAGACCCGTTGCCTCTTTATTAAAGGGGGCGTTGGCGTCTTTTTCCCGCAAGATCACCTCCTGCTTGCTCGCCGCCTCAAGGGTGGGAAAGGGGCTGGTGTCCAAGACAAAGAGCCGGTTGGTCGATCCTCCAAAACGGCGGAACCATTCCAGCAGGTAGCGCCAGCTTTTCCCCGCCTCTTCTTGCGCGGTGAAAAATGCAGTTCCCTCGAAGCCGAGACTGAATAAATGGACCAAGACGGCGGCGGAAAGGACGTTGTCGAGCTGTCCTTCGAAGAGGCCGTCCTCGCTTTTTAGTTTGTCTTCTAGTGCGACGGGCGTTCCCGCGACCACGTGATCGAGTCCTTCGATCTCGAAGATGAGGTTGTTTCTGAATTCGCAAACATACGAATTTTTAATGACGCCCTTCCCCCGATAGGCGCCGGACCAGGGCTCGTAGGCAAAAACCGGCAAGGCCTGAAATCGCCCCGTAATCTTCGTCATCAAGTCCTCGGAAACGGAATTGCCCAGAAGATCGGAGCGGTTTCCCGCGACAAAGGCGGCGAATTGAAATTCATTGGGGCCGGTGCAAATGAGGCCGTGGCGGTCGATGTGCGCGGAGACCATGGTGTCCATTGGTTTTTTCCCCTGAGCGACCAGGAGCCCCTCATACCAGGCGACCTGTGCGCGGCGTTCTTCGAGTTCGCGTTGCAGGACGCGAAAGAAGGCATGCTCCGCGCCCACCACGCTGGGCTGCCGGATAATCGCCTTGAGTAAATCGACAAATTCTTCACTGAGCATTTGCATCGACCGCATATTTTAAGGTGTCCTCCTGTAAGAGATCCGAGTGATAGGAGCCCAAGGGAATCGCCGCCGCCTTTCCGGATCCCTCTCCGAGCGGATTCGATGGGCGCAAGCAAGCGCTATCTCAATCGCTGTCCCTGTTCTGAATATACCTCAGTCCCCCGGCCAAATCCACTTGGGTGATGCTTTCTCCGCGATGGCGGACTGAAATATATAGATAGGGGCGAAAGTGACCTCCGGCTTCCCGGAGTGATTTAGGGAAGGATGACGATCCGCTCTTCGGGAGGATAAAGGGCTGCTCTGGGAATGGATATGCGGGAAAGAAGAGGCCTCAGATTGCCGATACCCGGGGCGTGCTTTTATGATTCCTTGGTGACCCATACGCCGACATCGAGGTTTGCCCCGGGAGGGCCTACGAACGATCCCGCGACGGGCGGTACGGCTTCTGGCAACCTTGCCACCGCTACGGCAATGTGCTCGGCCCCAACGATTTTTCCGCTCGTGGGATCGAAACCCTTCCATCCTGCGCCGGGCAGGTAGACTTCGGCCCAGGCATGCGTCGCCCCCAAATCGGTCGTGGAAGGAAGGGCATAGAGATAGCCGCTGACAAAGCGCGAGGCCAAGCCCAGGCATCGCGCCGATTGCATAAAGAGCGCGGCGAAGTCACGGCAAGAGCCCGAGCCGAAAGAGAGAGTCTCTGCCGGCGTTTGCAGGCCCGGCGCTTCGCGAATGCGATACGACAGTGTATTAAAAATATAGGCCGCCATGCGATGCAATATGGTGTAGGTTTGTATCGCTTCCCCGGGCTTCCAAAAATGTTCCGTCCATCCATCGAGCTGTCTCCGACATCGATCATCCGGGAGTGTTAAATAGGGCGAGAGTAAAATCCGGTCGTCGGGTGAATAGCTGAAGGGGAAATGGATCGCGTAATCCTCCACCAAGAATTCCAGCGGGTCTTCATTGTATTGCTGGACGATGGCCTTGCTCTCGATCAAGAGTTGGTCGGTGGGCGTATCGAAGGTCGCGAGGGCGACCGAATTGCCTTCCACGTCCCGGCGCCAAAGCAAGGTCGCGGACGGCGTGATTGTCAGACTTAAAGACTCGATCCGCAGTTCATGGTCTTCCCTCGGTCGCAGCATCAAGGTGTGAGGCTCAAGGGTCACGACCCCCGAAAAATTATAATAGGTGCGATGTAAAATTTGATAGCGTTGCATATTGAGTCCGTTCTACATTTTTGTGGATATTGAGGCCCGGTCTGCCGAAGCGAAAGCAGGCCTCGATGCGACCTTACTTTCCACCCCTGGCCTTCTCTTTGTCTTGCTGCCGTCCCACGCGATACGCATCGACAATGCCGATAAACCAAGCCATCCCTAAAACGGTCGATGCGACACTCAGGCCCTGCACTTCAGCGCCTGGGGCTTGCTTCGAGACGAAGTTTGTAATCGCCCCCATATCGATTTGCCCGCCACCCGCTTGGATTTCACCCGCAATACCTAAGGCGCTTTCCAGCAGTTCCGATAGCACCATATAGAGCGAAGCGAATGCAATGCCTGCCAAGACAATACAGGAAACGTGTTTTTTTAAAAAGAGATGCCCAAAGCCGGGAAAGACAAATGCCGAGATTAGGGCCGCCTTCATTGCCTTTGTCATTTGATCTCCCCAGGGTTAAAACAGTGCGGTTAGAAAAACAGTCTAAGGTTTGTATCAATTCATCGTGACGATGCTGCGCTTAAGGGTCTGCCGGCCTCTCTTCAAAGCGGCGTCATAATATCTTCGGATTCTCTTTTTTCTTTATCCCGGGTCATTCCTTTGAGCGCGCCTTCGAGTTTTTTGAAAAGCCCCTGACAGAGCGTGTTGACCTCTTCGTAGGCCTCGACCATTAAGGGGACCTCTTCGCCCAGTTTACACGTCGCAATTTTTTCCTTCACCGCTTTGGCCACGGCCTCCGCCTTTTCGAAAGATTTGTCGTCGCCAAGGGTCCCAAAATAAGCCTTCTCGAAAGTTTCGTCATCGACCAATTGTTCGGTCGCCCGGGTATGGCCTTGTTCGTCGGTCGCTTCCAATCCCTTAATGCCGATGACTTTGTACATGAAATCCAATTCGAGGGCGAGCGCGTTGGCGTAAGACCACTCGGGGGCGTCCTTGCCGGAAAAACAGCTGATGAGCTTAATCACGCTCGATCCGGGATGGAGCCCCCAGGTCTTGAGGATGGCCGCCAAGTCCTTTGCGGAACGGCCGCCGTGATCGTCTCCCGCGCCGTGCGCCACCATGTAGATTTTCTCGCCCTCGGCGAGGGTCACATCCTTGGCCTTGTGAATGGTTGTGATTCTTTCTTTATCCTGATGCTTGTAGTAGATCCGAACTGCCGCCATCAATCGCGAGGTGTCCATGTCGTCGTCGACCACGATGAGCCTTTGCAGGGCATGGGCGCCCGATGGCGGGGAAAGGGGGCTTTTTTGACCCCGCTTCGGCGCAAGGGAATAAGCAATGTCGAAGTTCAAGGGCCCCGCGTTTCCCGCGAGATGCCGGGCCTGAAAGACCCTCAGACCCTTGGCCACGCTGCGCTGCACGGCGTAGCGCGCCGAAGGCCCGGCGGCATTGTTTTTTCCGAAGGCTTGCGCGGGCCTAGACCGGGGTTTTGGCAGCGCATTCCCTTGGGCGGTCGGCTGGGTTCGAGGGTCCGCGTTGGCGATCACTTGCAGTTTTCTTTGCGCGATAGATTCAGGACGATTATCCACGATTTGAAAAGCGGCCTCGCCGCCGCGCTGATTTTTAGCGCGGGCCTCCGTTGCCGATCTTCCCTGATTTTCTATGCCTTTCTTTATGTGCGTATTCATACCCCTATTAGGAGCAAGGCCGTGTCATCCCCTTTTTTGAAGGACATCGCTCAAAGATCCCGGCACATTCGCGCCTGCTTGTCGCGTTCATCCTTTGCATGACCCGACTAAAGGCCGCGCGCCTCGGGGACATCGTTCAGCCAAATGTGTCCTTGTTCCTTTGCAAAATTTTCATAAGGAACATCCGCGTGATTTTTGCCGCGTTGGAGCAACTTCACTTCCCAGCCCACATGGGGTTCTTGCCAGCTGGTCTCTTCGGGTTTATCCATATCGATCGTAAATTGCCATTTCCGGCCGCCCGCTTCTTCCCAGGTCGCCTTCCATTCCCCTTTTCTTTCCTTGTTAAAAGACCTGAGTGTCAGATGATTATCGATATTGCCCCTGTTCGTGGCATTGAGCATGCCTGGTTTTACGGAGGCTTTGATCAATGCAAGCGCGTCATTTTTTGCGTTATCGTATATCGTCGTTTTTTGGGATTTCGTCAAGAGGTCCCAAGCCGGACCGGATTGCCGCCGATCGATATCTTTTGCGTCCGCCGCATAGACGATCCAAATATCATCGTTTTGCCAGTTTCGGTTGTGGGTGGTGTTATTGCTTTGTTTCCTTAATTGCAAGCCTCCGCCGTCATCCGATGCCAGCACCGTATACAACTCTCCAGCGGCAGGACCTGTTGCAGGGTAGCGGACGGTATCGCCCACGCGAGGCTTATGCCCTTTTCTTTGCACAATGGCTGCTTTTTGTTGAATCGCGCAGGCGGCCTGGGTTTTATTGAATTCGGAAAGCGGTCCTTGAGAAGCAGACTGCGCCGCCATCGCCTGCAGCTTTCTTTGGGCAAGGGCTTCGGGTCGATTGTCCACAAAGCGAACAGCCGCCAGGCCGCCGCTTTGTTTTTGAGCACTTTGATTTGCTGCCGATTTAGGCTGAGGTTCTTGGGTTTTCTCTGCCTGCGTTCTCATACGCCGTCCATTTAAGGTGTTCGAATCGTGACGATCAGGCCCCTAAGGCTTGCCGTGTTTAGGTCGATTCCCCATTAAGCGCCGGGCCAGATAAATTCCACGCGAAGGCCGCTGGGTTCGTAGCAAATCATGTGTTTGGCGGGCCCCTCCCTAACTAATTCGGGGGCAAATTCGATTTCCACTTGATGCGCCAGGAGCTTATCATAAAGTTGCTTGAGCTCGGCTTCGCTCTCAAGTTCAAAGGCCACATGATGCAAGCCGATGTTCCGAACTCGGTCAAATGGGATTGCGGGTTCTTCCTTATTTTTCCAAAGCGTCACCATCACCCTGCCGTCGCTCACGAATAGGGCCGGGTAGGCCTCGTCTCGTCGCGCTTCGTTCCAGCCCAGCACGGTAGTGAAAAACGATGCGCTCTCCTCAAGCTTCGCTACGGTCAGGCCGATGTGATGAATGCCTCTCGTGCTTGCGTCAGACATGGTGTTTTATAAACATATCGGTTAAGGTAAACCGTTACGCTGCGTGGGGCCGTACTTCCATATCTAATCGTTGATCCAGTTCAACGGCAGCCCGCAGGAGATCGTATCTCGACTGCAAATTCAGCCAGAATTGCGCCTCCATGCCAAAATAGCGCCCAAGACGCAAGGCGGTATCGGCGGTAATGGAACGCTTGCCTTGCGTGATTTCACTGATCCGGCGCTGTGGGACGCTGATATCCTTGGCCAGCCGATACTGGGAAATATTCATCGGTCGAAGGAACTCTTCCAAAAGAATCTCTCCCGGATGGATGGGGTCAAAATCTCGCTTGCTCATCTCACACCTCTAGTGATAATCCACTATTTCTACATCGTGGGCGTCTCCCGCTTTCCATACAAAACAGATGCGCCACTGATCGTTTATGCGAATACTGTGCTGTCCGGAACGGCCACCCTTCAGTTTCTCAAGCCGGTTGGCGGGCGGAATCTTCAAGGATTTTAATTGGCTCGCCGATGTGAGCATTTCCAGCTTTCTGGCCGCCAGGCGCTGAATATCGCGGGGCAGGCGGCGGGAAAACCGCCCCTGATAAATGCGCTCCGTTTCGCGGCACTTAAAGGACTTGATCACCCCAGAATGCTAACGCATCACGTTAGTATTGTCAACCGTGAGCTTGTATGCCGAATGAGTTTTAACGATTGGGGTAATTCAAGCGCCGCATGACTTAAACTAAAGCAAAGGAAGCGAATATGCAGGGCGGTCTAGTGGGAATGTGTTAACACAAAACCTGAGCCCTTTATTTTGCTGCCAGGGCCATCCGCGTTTAGTCTTCCACGCCCACAGCGATCACGAAAAGAACCGCATAGTCTTGTTTCTTGCAGCCCGCGACCGGAGGCATCACGGCTCCTGGGGCCACTGGAAACGCCGCCTGTTGCGCGTTTTCCGGCGAACACGATCCTTCACCCGCCGCCGGGGTATAGCGCGCGGAGCGGCAGGCGAGGTGCGTCACGTCGTGGAGCCTTGCGCCTTTATTGAGTTCCCATCGCCGGTCACCGTTCTTATCCGAGGGATGAATGGTCAGCACCGCCGTCATTTCGCGGTCACCGGTCACCCGATATTGGCCGGGCGGGAGGGGAAAGTTGGGCTGCTCCATGATCACGCCGTGCTCCTCCAGCCACCAGTCTTTTTCGTCGAATCGCCAACGCGCCGGGGCGAGGCCGCCCGCCGCCTTCAAGTGTTCAAAGCGGTTCAGCCTCACGCCCCGAGGGCCGGGGTCCAGAGGCCACAGCCCCCACCATTGCGCGCCGCTCCCGGCGCTCGCAGCGGGATCGCCCAAGGCCGCGATAAACTGCGTCGGAATGCGCTTGAACTTTGTTTTACTTCCGCCGATGGCGTGAACCGATTGACTCAGGGTGGCCATCGTCACCAGCAAGGCCGTCGCAAGGCAGGCGCGGCGAATCCGCTGCTGCATTTTCCGCCTTGGCGCCAACACGGCGTCGCGCTGTGAAGGGGATTGTGCCCTTATCGTCCTGAGTTTTGAAATCATCTTTCGACGCTCCTTTCAAAACGGGCAAGCCACAACGCGACTCTATAACGACGATAGGCTTTTACGATTGCAAGGTCAATGCTTGAGAGAAGCGCTTTCCAAGCGGCGTCATCTCGGCAAGTTGTGGGCATTCCCTCGATGGCTCACAGAAAAACCGCAGCAGAAAATGAAATCCTTATAAACGCTACATTCGGGGCGATCAGTAAGATGTGAAGAGCGTCGAGAATTAAATATGGTGTCCCCGGAAACCCCAATAGTAACTTGTCATGCTGCTACCTTGTTTTGGCATTGTCCTTCAATAAACTCAACAACTTTCACACTTTTTTCAAGATAGTCTCTGACTCTATGTACAGATATATTGTTGGTTGTTTTCCCATGAGCGACTTGGTGCCTATTGTTTATTATAGAATCGATTGCATCTTTATGTTCTGGATATTTTTTGAAGTACAAAGCAAGGTTATCACCCCATTCTTTTTTAAATTGGTAAGCAACATCTACAAACCTTTTAGCTTTTGGGTTTTGAATTTTCTCTAAATTTTTTAATGCGTACTGTCTAACATGCGGAGCAGCAGCACCTGAAACAAAATCAATGTACACAGCGCAAATAGCATTTTCGAGAAATCCAGAAGCCAACACACAAAGATATTTTCCCCAATGGCCTTGTAATTCTAAATCTCCGTCTGTTGAAAGCTTTGTGTCATCGATTAGTTTTAGTAATTTATTGTACTGTCTTTTTAAGTCAACATTTTCCATGACTCAATCTTCCAGAAATATTTTCAATGCTCTTTCTATACGCTTTTGAACGGTTGCTTTGTTACCAGTTGATTGAGAAATAGCCTCTCCAAAATCTTTGTCTTTTATCAAAACATCATATTTCTTTTTTACAAATTCTGGAGGAGGGACACCATCTCGCTTCATCTTTTCTGTTAAAGCAACCATGGCTGCTTCGTAAAAAGCGACATTGATTGCAACTACTCGCCTGAACGGACGTGACTCAATTGCATTCAAAAAGACATCGCAACATTGTTTGAAATAATCCCCATACTCTTGAATTTTATTGTTTTTGTCTTCCCGATGTTTCTTCACGAATTTGTTTAGAAATTCTTTCATCGGGGATTCGTATACATTGTAGCCTTCCAACATAGCAAAGTATCTTATTATCAATTCATGATCCTTCATCCTCTCATTAACGCGTCCATATATAGTCCTCCATGAAGGAAGTGTATTTAGCTCATGAACAATATTAATTAAGCTACCGTGATAAACAGCTGTTCGAATTTCTTGGGGAGAAAGCCTTCTCCCTCCTGAGTTTAGCCTTTCAAAAATATGATATATACTGGTATCATCATCTGCCGGTGTATCTTGTTTAACTACAGTGGCATGTATTACGCAGTTTTCTAGGTTAATTCTTTCTTTAGAATCTAAATCATCAATTGTTTTTCCTTCATATTGAGGTTGTACTTTAGATAGGCGAAATACCCGTTGCCTGGCCTCTCCTTTCACGGGATTAAAAACTTTTTTGAAAAAATAAAGAAGTGAAAGAAGTCTTTGTTGCCCATCGATAACCAGCAGCTTTCCACTTTCCGCCTCCTGAGCTAAGAATATGCCAGGAACAGGAAGGCCTAGCAAAAGAGATTCTATTAGTCGAGAGGACTCTGGTAGTTTCCATACAAAGTTTCTTTGAAATGGTGGTATGAAAATATCTCCTCGATCTATTCTTTTAACAAGTCCATCGACATCAAAATCTATTCCGTAAGAAGTAATGTCATACCGACTAACTGGTTCTACATCATCTGAACTTGCTTCGTCTTCTACATTAAGCTCTTCGTCTAATTCGTCCTTAAGCTCGTCTGCGTGTTTATTCATTTAGTCCCCTGAATGTCGATATCTCGGAATTTGGTATTACAAAATAGTATCTAGTTTCTGGATACTACCGAACTTTCTTATAAATCTCAATGTGCTTTATTGCAACTTCATCGTGTTTCGCTTAGAATCCCAGCCTGTTCTAACTATATCGATAAAACACAATTTTTAATATTGCCCCATGCCCAAACCCCAACTCGTCGCCGCCATCAAAAACGAAATCGCCCAAGCGGGCCCCATGCCCTTTGCCCGTTTCATGGCGCTGGCGCTTTACCATCCGGAGCTGGGCTACTACAGTTCGCCGGGGGAGAAGATCGGGTGGAAGGGGGATTTTTACACCAGCGCCTCGGTGCATCCCATCTTCAGAGAATTGACTGCAATGGGGGTCGCGTCTTACGATTTCCCTTTGCCGTAAGGCACAAGCCGAGCGTCTTTACTTATTCGCGGGCGGGTTGCGTAACGGGGTGGGCGGCTTTGACACCTTTGCATTTTTCATAGACAAACTCAGGGTCAAGATCAATTCCAGGGGGCCACTCAATTGTGTCAAAGGCCACCTTGACCTGCCGGAACGTTTCAACATCCCTGAGACGCCGAAAGACGCCAAAATCTAAGAACGGTTTCATGTCCAAGGTGCCACGCGCTCCATTATCAAAAACAATCGAGAGCACATAGTCTTCACCGGGCGTCACTTCTTTTACTGAAGGGCACATTGATGAACTCCTTATTGAAGCGGTTGTATTTTGAACGGTTCTTCTCCGTTCATGACTAAATCCCAGTCGGCCAACAATTCCTCCTGACGCAGTTCGGCCCATGCGATGACCAGCTTTGTCTGTTTCTTCGGAAGATCGCCCTCGATGACTTCACAGGTACGAATATTCACTCTGGCCTTATGTTCTGCATAATAGACATGGAAATGCGGAGGAGGATGTTCACCTGGAGCAAAGTACATGCGTATGATGATACCATAAAACATCGAAATCGTAGGCATATGAAATCTTTCCCACAAAAGATTATACTGCTTTAGATTCGTTGCGGGTCACGCTGTCCAGCGCGGCGTGAATCCACAACATCCTCCACAATATACAACTTCCCGACTGTTCGGATGGTAGCGAATTAAAGACCAATTAGCAATTCCTTTGTTGATCATGCGCAAGGCCAAGCCTTATGATGGCGGCAGGTCCAAAGAGATTCCCGATGTCCAAACCCCAACTCATTGCCGCCATCAAAAACGAAATCGCCCAAGCGGGCCCCATGCCCTTTGCCCGTTTCATGGCGCTGGCGCTCTACCATCCGGAGCTGGGCTACTACAGTTCGCCGGGGGAGAAGATCGGGTGGAAGGGGGATTTTTACACCAGCGCCTCGGTGCATCCCATTTTCGGCGAACTGCTCGCCAAACAAATTGCGCAAATGGCGGAACACATCGGCGAGGGGCCCTTTACCCTGGTGGAAGTCGGGGCGGGCAAGGGCACGCTCTGCCACGATATTCTCAAAGCCATTCAACAAGAGCATGCCGCCTTGTTTACGCGCCTGCGCTATGTCATCGTCGAGGGCAGTCCTTGGTTGAAAGAAAAACAACAGGAATGGCTTGCTCCGCTTTTTCCGGAGCGTCTATCGTGGTCCGACGATATGCCGAAAGACTTCTCCGGCATCGTGTTCACCAACGAGTTGATCGACGCCTTCCCCGTGCATCGCCTCCGCGTCGAAGGCGAGACGATAGAAGAGATCCACGTCGATTGGAAGGATGAGGCCTTTGTCGAAGTTTTCTTACCCCCATCGAGCCCCGCCTTGTCGGCCTACCTTCATCGCCTTGGCCTCACCTTCGCGAAGCCTGTCGAGATCGAGATCAACCTGCGCGCCCTCGACTGGATCGCATCCGTCGGCCGGTCTTTATCGAAAGGTTTTGTGCTCACCATCGACTACGGCTACCCGGCCGCGGAGCTCTATTCCATCAAGCGGCCGAAGGGCACCTTCCTCTGTTACCGCAAGCACAAGACGAACGAAAATCCCTACGAAGAGATCGGCGAGCAAGACATGACGGCCCATATCGATTTTACCTCTTTAGCCGAAGCGGGAAAGTCCGCAGGCCTGGAGGTGCTTGGCTTTACGGACCAGATGCATTTCTTAATGGGCCTGGGCATCGCCCAACGCATGGAAGGGCCGGGGAGCCGGATGTTCGAATCGGAAGACGCGAAAAAAGAATTTCTCGCCATGAAGCAATTGATGGCCCCGGACGCCATGGGCCAAACCTTCAAAGTCCTCATCCAAGCCAAGGGCCTACCGGCCGACATGAAACTCGCCGGCCTCCAGTTCAAACCCTTTTTTCAATTAGATTAAATTCAGGGCGGTTTCGAAGGCCAGGAGATGCGCGTCGACGCGTTGTTGCATCGCAAGTCGCGTCGGGGTTTCCGCCGTGATGCAGAGGTCGCTGCCTTGCGCGCTGAGGTAGAGGGTTTGCGGCCAGCCGCCGCGTTGCTCCAATCGCGCAAGAAAGTCCGCATCCATCTGCGTCGGTGTGGAAATCACTCCGCCTCGTGCAGGCATCTCTTCAATCGCGTCTGCCTTGTTGATGGGACAAATCTTTTCGATGCGCTCGATGATGGCGGCGCCGATAGGCTTTCGTCCATTGCGCGCCATTTCGTAGAGATAGTAGCCCTGCGAATCGAGATCCTCGTGGCATTCGTAGGCGAAGTCGAAGCGTCGGCCCGCAATTGCTTCTTTTAAAAATCGCACTTCGCTTTGCGGCGATTTCTTGTCGAACTCGCGATTGAGATCGACCTGCGCGCCGTTTTCGCGGGTATTGTATTCGTAACCGAAGGGGTTGATGCAGGGAAAGACGGTGAACTGAAAGCGATCGAGCAGGTCCTGTTTTTTGGCGAGGGCGGCCAGCCACTGCTGCACGGCCTCGACCCCGGCAGGCTCGTCCCCATGAATGCCGCCGCTGAGGCAGATCTGCTTTTTGCCGAAACCGCCGTCACTCTCCGCACACCAAAAAGGATAGGCCTCGCCGAAATAGGCGATCTCGCCCAGCGCGCGCATCTTCATGCCCGCCAGCGCTTCGATGGCCTTTAAGAGCCGATCACTCAAATCGGAAAAACGGCGTATTTTTTTAGCGGGCTGCGTCATTGCCGCAAACTGGCCGCCACCGGTGCTGTCATTTGCGCCTCCCGTGCGGCCTCGATGACCCGGATGTCGTTTTTGTCTAATGTTGTCTTTTGCACGAAGGCCCCAAAGGCGGTTTTTGCCTCCACATTTCTACCCAATTCCTTGTAGGCCAGGCCGAGATAGTAGTAGAGCATGCTGCCGGCGGCCTGGCGTCCCAAGCCTTGGACCCCGGTTTCCAAACGGTCGGCCGCATCTTGATAGCGTCCCAATAAATAGAGGCCCGCGCCGCCGTAGAGATCGCCCAAGGGTTTCGCGACCATCTGTTCGAAGATGAGGGCCATGCGCATTTCTTCCGGGATCTGCACGCCGACTTCGCGCCGCCATGCCACTTGCTTCCAGTAGGTGAGGGATTTAAAGGCTTGCGGATCGATCTCCAGTTCCCGTCGCCAATCGTCGAGGGCAACGATGAATTTCCCCAAGGCTTCTTTGCCCGCTTCTTCCTGACCCAGCTTATTGTGGGTGAGATGCTGATAGTAATAAACGTAGGGCGTGGAAAACAACTCGCCGATTTTGAGGGCTTGGAGTGCCCCCGCGTAATCGCCTTTAAAGTAGGCGTCGATGCCGCGGTAGTAGGCCGCTTTTACATCCACCAGGGTTCCGGTTTTTATTTCCGCGAGATAGGTCCCGGCCTTTTGATAGGCCCCCTGCGATTGATAATACTGCGCGAGACTCAATAGGCTTTCCTCGTGCTGGGGGTCTTGGGTCAGGGCGCGAAGCCAGTATCGTTCCGCGCCCTGCCGGTCGCCTTGGGCGAATTGCAGACGGCCCAGCAGCCATTCCCCTTCCGCCGAAGGCCCCAGACGGAGGCCCTTTGTAATGGTCTCTTCCGATTCTTTCCATTTGTCGTTCCGCATCAAGCCTTTGGCAATATTAAAGTAGCCATCGGCTTTTTCCTCGTCCGATACCTCTTGGCCGAACAAATAGTTCTCGCCCGCCGCCGCGGCCCCTTTTAATTCGGCGATGTGAATCGAGAGGGTGTCTTCGAACAGGGATTTCGGCGTTTGGAATTCCACCAGCGTGAAATCGTCCGTATTCAAAACGGCGTTGCCGACATAACTTTTAATTTCCTTGGGTCCGATCATAAAATGGGCCCACAGATCGAAAACCGTATAGACCTGGGCGCGGTCGAGGTCCTTTGCGACGGGGGCTTCGGCCATGCGCCGGGTCATTTCCTCCCGGTCGATTTTAAAGGGCGTCTCCGATCCAAGCAGGATGAGATCGCCCGCATCCGTATAAAATATCATCACGTTCTCGAACACCGTGTCGAAGGTACGAATGACCGATTTCAACTCCTGCGCGCGAATGCCGTAAAAATGGATCCACTGCGAAAAGATGCCGCCCGGATTGAGATGTTTTTTGCCCAGCTGAAAAAACTCGCGCGTAAAGAGTTTCGCCGAACCGCTCCGCCAGGGATGAGAAGGTTCCGAGACAATCACATCGTAGCGGTCATCCGTTCGCAGCAGGTAATTCCGGGCATCGTCCATCGCCAAAGTCACACGCGGATCGTCCAACACGCTGCCGCTAAAACGGTCGAAGAATCGGGAGCCCTCGATGACCGCCGGTTCGAGCTCGAGCGTCACCAGTTTTGTGACCGGATGGGTGATCATCGATCCCGTGGTAATGCCGCTGCCGTGGCCGATGAGCATGACCTCTTGCGCAGGCTCAGGCACCAGGAGCATGGGCAAGTGGGCGACGAGGAGCTGCGTGGTCATATCGCCCGTGGTCGAGGCGTTGGCCTTGCCGTCAATGGCCAAGGTCAGGTGAGGTTCCTTGGTCAAAGTGGGATGTTGCACCACAGTGACGGTCGATGAAATGCCTTCTTCGTAAAAGAGGAGATTGAGTTTGGTCCGTTGGCCGAAGAGATCGCTCGACATCATGAGCGGGTCCCAGGTGGGTGAGGAAAAGGTGACGATGAGCAAAAAGCCAAAGACCCCGCCCGTCGCCCAGCCTTTACTCTGCGCTAAGGCGGGTGATTGTTTGCGTTCCTGCTGGGTAAATAAAAACCAGAGCACGAGGCACAAAAAGGCGTTGAGGGTGATCGCCAAGTGCAGACTTTTTTGAATCCCCAAGGAGGGCAGTAGAATGAAGCCGACGGCGAAGGAGCCGAAGATGGTCCCCAGGGTATTCACTGCATAGGCCTTGCCCACAATGGCGCCCAAGGGTTTATCCGCGTCGCCCTTTACAGTGAGGAGATGGATGACGAGGGGGAAGACCCCGCCCATCAAGAGGGTCGGGACCAGCATGACGGCGGCGGAGAGAATAAACTTCGCCGTGTCGCGAATGAGTTTCCAGGCGTGAAAGGTTTCCATGATTTTCAAAAAAATCGTCGGCAAGAGAGGGAAGACAAACTCTCCGGCAAAGCAGCTGAGGGCGATGCCGCCTTGGACGAGGGTGAAAAGAAGGAGGGGACGTTTGAAATGCCTTAAGAGCAGCGAAAAGATAAAACTGCCGAGGGCGAGGCCGAGCAAGTAGGTCCCCAGCATGGTGGCGTAGGAGTAAACCGTCGAGCCCAGAATCAAGGTGAGGATGCGGGTCCAGATTACCTCGTAGACCATGGCGGCGAAGCCGGAGACGGCGAAGACGATTAAAAGCACTTGCCGTCCGCGAACCTCCGTATGGGAGCCCTGTGGCGTACGCGCCGGTTTTTTTCTCTCCTTTTGTTCGCTCCTCTTTTTTTTTATAAGGCCGGCTTCTTCGACGGCTACTCTAGGTGAAGGATCGAGTACCAGAGGTATCGGCGCGGCCTTCCGCTTGCCCAGGAGATAGGCCATGAGGCTGATGAGGCCATTGAGTCCCGCCGCAATAAAAACCGACTTTTTGAGACCCAAGGCCGGCAGTAAAATAAACCCTGCGCCCAAGACCCCCGCGACCGCCCCCAAGGTATTAAAGGCATAGAGCAGACCGATGCTCTGGCCGACGCTCTGTTGGTTTTTATAACGCTGGGCGAGGACGGGGAGGGTGCCGCCCATTAAGGCTGTGGGGAAAAGGAGAATGAGGACAGCCAAGACGAAACGGACGAGGCTAAAGGCGTAGAAGGAAAAATCGAACCAATGCGACAGCACACGATAGAGGGGGAGCAGGGCCGTAAACATGAGGGGCACGAGAAAGGCATAGGCCCCGATGCCCAATTCGAGCAGGGCATAAACATACAGCGGATTGGCGTATCGCTCCGCCCGTTTGCCGAAATACCAGCTGCCCAGAGCCAAGCCGCCCATAAAGGCCGTCAAGAGGGTCGAGATGGCGAACATCGAGGCCCCGAAGACCAAAATGAGCTCCCGCATCCAAACCATTTGGTAAATCAGCGCGGTAGCGCCCGAGAGAAAAAACAATATGGGTACGAATAAAAACATGGGGTCGTATCTTAGAGGAATCGGGGGAGAATCTCAATCGGGATCGAAGCGGTGATGAGTCGCAGAGGCGATCATAAGAGGGGGGCTGCATCCATCCGAATATCCGAAAAGAGGGCAAATCCACTCGCAAAGGATGCGATTGTGTTGTTCAGGCCAATTCGCTACGATCCTTTGCTGCGATATCTATTTGTACTCCCCAGACCACCCGAAGGGAGAACAAGGCCCTTTACCCTGGACGGACCGGCACTAATTTCGGAAAAGAACGAGATGTCCACGCTCCCGGAAATCAGAAAAACCCCACAGGCAGTTCCGTTTGCAGAAGCGGCGCGTTATTGGTTGAAGCTGGGCTTCATCAGCTTTGGCGGCCCTGCCGGACAGATGCGTATGATGCATCAGGAATTGGTGGAGAAGCGCCGATGGATTTCCGAACACCGCTTCCTGCATGCGCTCAACTACACCCTGGTGCTTCCCGGTCCGGAGGCCCAGCAGCTGGCGACTTATATCGGCTGGCTGATGCATGGGACCTTGGGCGGGATTGTCGCCGGTTCCCTGTTCGTCTTGCCCTCGTTATCGATTTTAATGACCCTGAGTTGGGTGTACCTCAGTTACGGGGAATTCCTGGTCGTCAAAGGGATGCTCTACGGGATTAAACCGGCTGTCACGGCCATCGTGGTTTTTGCCGCCTATCGCATCGGGTCCCGCGCTTTAAAAAACGGCATTTTGTGGACGATGGCGGCCCTGGCATTTATCGCCATTTTTGCGCTGAAAGTTCCCTTTCCTATTATTGTTCTCGCCGCCGGAGGGATCGGATACCTGGGGGCCTATGCCGCGCCGGAAAAATTCAAAATGCGCGCTGCGCATCAAACCGGCAAGGCATCCTTGGGGCCCGTGCTAATTGCACGACGATACGCCGCTTCCGGCGCACGCGCAGTTTTTATGGCGACGGTGGATGCGTTACCTCGCCATCGGCCTGCTGATGTGGGCGGGCGGCATGGGCATGTTGTTTGGCTTGTACGGCTGGGAGGGGACCCTGACCCAAATGGGCTGGTTTTTCACCAAGGCGGCCTTGCTCACTTTCGGCGGCGCTTATGCGGTTTTGCCTTATGTCTACCCGGGCGGTGTCGAAACCGACGCTTGGCTCAGCGCGACGCAAATGATCGACGGCCTGGCCTTGGGCGAAACGACGCCCGGCCCGCTGATTATGGTAGTGGCCTTCGTGGGATTTGTCGGCGGCTGGACACAACAATTATTGGGTCCCGACCTCCCGGGGCTCTCGGGGATGATGGCGGCCTCGGTCGTGACCTACTTCACCTTTCTGCCTTCTTTTCTCTTTATCCTATTGGGAGGGCCGCTTGTCGAGGCGACGCGGCACGAGATTAAATGGACGGCGCCTTTAAGCGGCATCACGGCCGCGGTGGTTGGGGTGATCCTTAATTTGGCGGTGTTCTTCGCCTATCATGTCTTATGGCCCCAGGGTCTTCAAGGTGGATTTGAGTGGGCTTCGGCCTGCATGGGCCTTGGCGCTTCCCTGGCCTTGTTTCGATACAAGATCGGCATCATTCCTGTCATCGGCGGCGCGGCCGCGATCGGGCTGATTTACTATTTGGCGGTTTAAAAACAGGGATTGAAGATGAAGTCCGATTGAATGCCTTGGTGTTGAACTTCATCCTTATCCTGTACGTCCCTGATTGACCCGTCTGACATTGCCCTCCAATATCCCTCAATAGGTCGTGAGGATGCGCCGACGGGCAAGCTTGCCCTTTTTCAATTTAAAGCAGCTTTTCGAAGCCATTGGGTAATAATCGTTAGAAAAAAAATGAAACCGAAGGCGCAGACAATCGACGCCCCCGTCGGGGCATCCCAAAGCACCGATCCGTAAAGGCCGAGCAGACTGGCCAGGAGGCCGATGCCCCAGCCGATCGCCATGCGGTGCAGGATCTTTTCGCTAAAGAGCAGAGAAAGTAAGGCCGGCACGATGAGATAGGAGAAGACCAGCAGGACGCCTCCCAAGGCGACCGAACTGGTCACGACGAGACCGAAGGTCACGTAAAAGAAAAAATCCCAAGCGCGGACGCGGTAAGCTAAGGAAACCGCGCCTTCGAAATCGAAGCTGAGGGCGATCATCGGTTTCCGATATAGATAGTGCGCCAGGCCGACACCGAGATAAAGGAGGGCGGTCTTAATCACCTCCGCGCTCGACACGGTTAAAATATTTCCGACCAGCAGGGAACGGATGTGCTCCGCGCCGCCAGGGGCCTGATCGAGCGCGATGAGCGCGGCGGCGGCGGAGACGGCATAGGTGACCCCGATAATCGCCTCCTGCGGAATCACCTCGTGCCGCTGGCGCGAGACGGCGAAAAAGCCGGCCCCGACAAAGGTCATCCCGAGCGAGAAAAAGTAAGTCGCCGGATCGTGAAGATCGTAACCGAAGAGGAGCGCGATCGTTGATCCCAAGGCGGCCAACTGCGCCAAGGCGAGATCGACAAAAATCACCCCGCGTCGGATGACGTGGATGCCGAGATAGGTATGCATCCCGGTCAAGATCAAACAGGCCAACAGGGGCCAGAACAGGAAAGCGATCATTGCACCCCCGATTCCTTAAATGCCGTTGTTAAAAGTTCGATCAGATGATCGAAGAGTTGAAAATAGTCTTCGATCCCAGCTCCCGTTGACACAGAGGGCGGCAGCACAACGAGCCTCGCGCCGCTCTGCTCCGCAAGAAAATTCGGCACCTTTTGATCGAAATAGGGTTCGGCGACGATAATCTTCACGCCCTCGGCACTGATCCGCTCGATGAGCTGTTTCAGATGCGCGCTTGCCGGTGGAATCCCTGGCTTCGGTTCCACATAATCCACCGCCTTTATCCCAAATCGCTTTAGAAAATAAGGCCAGCTGTTATGGTAGGTGACCACCTTTTCGCCTTCGAGGGCTTTCATGGCGGCCTCCCAACGCAAGAGGGCCGCATCGAGGCGCTCTGTAAATCGCTGTAGGTTCTGGTGGTACGTTGCCTTCCCCTCCGGATCGATGCGCAGGAGTCCTTCGGTAATGCTCAGTGCGATCGCCTTTCCATTGGCGGGATCGAGCCAATAGTGCGGGTTGCCCTCGGCGTGGACATCGCCTGCGGAGCGGTCCACCCGGCCGACCGGAATCTCAAGCAGCGCGATCCCATCGGCAGCCCGGACATAGCCGGGGCTGCCAGGTTGTATCCGGCCATTTCTTGAACCGGACAGGAGCGTCGGTACCCAGCCGGATTCCAGGCCGAGTCCGATTTCGACAAAGAGATCCGCCCGCGACAACTTGAGAAGGTAACTCGGTTTGGCATCGATAAAATGCGGATCCTGCACGCCCTTGGCGATAAAATCGACGCTGACCCGCTCCCCTCCAATATCCCTCGCAATCGCGGCCAAATCTTCCGTCGTCGTGACGATACGGATGGTTTTTGCCTCTACAAAAAAAGGTTGAAGAAAAGGTTGAAGGAGGAAGATCGCAATCAACAATAGTCGTGTAAGGTTCATCTCATTCCTCCTTAAAAGCTATGGGCGGCATGGGCGCCGATCGTAAATTCGTATTGCAGAAAGACGGCATGGATGGGATCGGCCAGATCGTCGGAGCGATCATCGTTGTATTGTAGGCGGATCTTGGAAAACTCGGAGGGGTAATAACTCAGGTTGGCAGAAAAACGCCGCCGGTCTCCCGTTCGGGGATCGGCCGGGTCCGTTGCATCGGCAAGATCGTAACGGAGACCCGCAACCCATCGCCTCTTAAATCCATAGAGGGACTGGAGGTAGAAGCCCTCGGTTTCGAATGTTTCTCTGGGAAGCGTTGTCCCATCCACCGTTGCAGCGCCCGCTTCGTAGGATCGCTGCATCGCTTCTCCCTGCAGGCTGACAAAAGGCCAGCCGTGATCGCTCATCAGCGGCTTCCATTTGACGAAGAAATCGATGCCGTGGATGCGTGTGGCCGTGTCCGTCCCCGTGCCGTTCGAAGCGAAGAGATGGGAGGTCCCGGCCACAGCCGTCAGGGTCTCGCTCAAATCGAAAGAGGCCTTCAGCCGTCCCATGCTCAGCATATCTTCCGCCTCATTCACGGCCTGTTTCAGGATCGGCCGTCCGGCGAAGCTTTCCTCGCTTGAAGAAAGAAAGCTCATGGCCGTTTCCCCCCTGGCGTTTTGGACGGATCCGAGGATCTCCAGATAGAAGGGGAGCGGGAGGAGTGCTGAGATCTGGACCCCGGGATTTCTTAAGCCGTCTCCCCCAAACATCAGGGTATTCACGACGGCCTGGTCGACAAAATCCCAGGCATGCGGATGCTGGGGATTCAGCCGCCCGAAACGCGTAAAAAATTGGCCCGCCATGAGCTGAAGCCCATAAGGGAGGGCCAACGTCGTCATGTGGGCCTCCTCGATTTCGACAATCGATTCCCCCTCTTCGAAACCGAAAATTAAGTGCCCCTCGGCCCGAAAGTAGGGGTCCACGGTGCCGCTCATCGTCAATTCGAGATTTTGCAGGGTGAAGCCACGATCGTTCGGATCGTGCGCCCCGAATTGTAGATTGTCCGCTTCGGAAAAATAAGCCGTAGCGAAAAGACCGTTCAAGGAGATGTCCGGATTGAAGCGCTGCGTGGCATTCGGTGCGCTTTGCAAGGCGGCGGCAAACCGCGCTTGGGCAAATACGGGAGACACGATTCCAAGGACAATAATAAAAATAAAACTGAAACTGATTTTCATGAGACCCCCTCCCCAATAGCAGGTTCGATCGCTTCCGTGATCAAGGCTTGGCGCAAATAGGAATACCTTAATCTGCAATTCTGTAAAGGTGCAGAAAAGGCATGAACGATCGAAATGCTCGATGATTAAAAACGCTCTGGTCACTCGCCACGGCGTTTAAGTCGTCTTGAGCACACTGGAAGCACTTAGGATGGTAATGGGAGGGGAGGTCCCCGGGGTGGGTCTAAGAATAAAGGTGTCTGCCTAAAGAGGCACTGCAGTTTGTTTCCGCGTCTCGAAGCGATGAATAAAAAAACCGAAAGCACCACCTTGAAGCTAAGGGTGGCGGCGCTATGCTGAACCCAATCACCGATTGCGCATTCGTGGGAATCGAATATCTCGTTTTCAGCATAGGCATGGTAGAGGGCAAAACCGGAAAAAGCGAGAAGATAGGCAAGGACTAAGCTGGTAAAAAGGGCCGAACTGCCTTTATTTTTTGGCAAAAGCGAATTCTGTATCACCCGATAAAAATACGCCGGGAAAGGGAAATCGTCAACACCTCATTTTTTAAGATCCCTATTTTCGGAAGAAAGTCGGAAGGAAAGAATATGGAAAATGTGATGGGAGGCAATATGACTATCCGATCTGTTTTTTTTTGATTTCGGGACGACAAAGGCGAGGATGGCTTGGCCATTGAGGGTGTTCGGGATGCCGGTGACGGCGGTTTCCGAGACATCGGGAAGCGCAATGAGGACAGCCTCGGTTTCTGAAGCAAACCCGAGGGCATCATTCCTGCTCCTATTTGTATCAAGCCAGAGGGCGTTTTCAATATCGATGCGCGCCTCTCAAACCCTAGCGCGCGAACCCTTTTTAAGAGGCCAATAGGCTTCCTGCGCACCTACACATCCCGGTTGAATTATGCTATCATCCCCTGCCATGAAACGTCCGCACCGTTCCCTTTTCTTTCTCGTCGCGCTTGTCGCCCCCCTTTTCTTTTTTTTAAAGGTGAGTTCGGGGGAGATCGCTTCCCAAAAAAAGGTCGATCCCTACGAACGCGAGGACTGCCGGGCCTGCCATCTGGGGCCGCAGAAACATCAAATTGATGACTCCCGCGCCCCTTGGTGCGTGCCCTGCCATCGACTGCACAATGTGGGCACAACCTTAGGATTAAAAACCTATTCGAAGCAACTACTTCGTCTCGCCGGACAGGAAAAGGAAACCGGGGAAGAGAAGCGGATTATTCCTCAAGAGCTGGTTTTAATTCCGGCGGGCGCGTTCATCATGGGAGAGGATTTTTCTAAAAAGGCCCTGGGTCCGCGCCACACGGTCGTTCTCGAAGACTATTACATCGATCGCTACCATGTGACCAATGCCCATTATCAGGACTTTGTGGATGCCGCCCGCTGGCCGCCCCCGCCGCATTGGTTCGGAACGCGCTACCCGCCGGAAAAGGCGAATCATCCGGTGGCCTTCGTCAATTGGTTCGATGCCGATGCCTATTGCCGCTGGGCCGGAAGGCGGCTGCCGACGGAGGCGGAGTGGGAAAAAGCGGCGCGGGGAACCGACGGGCGCTTGTTTCCATGGGGGACGGCTTACGAGAAAATGCGCGCCAATATCTACCAAGAGGGTTATTTAGATACCACCCCGGTGGATCGCTTCCCGGAGGGCCGATCTCCCTATGGCGTGAATGACATGGCCGGCAACTTGTTCCAATGGACCAGCGACTGGTTCCTTCCTTATCCGGGCAACAATGTCCCGCATCCGAATTTCGGAAAGACCTTGAAGGTGCTGCGCGGCGGGTCGTTTTACGACTGCAGCAACTACCGCTGCGGCATCTCTTTTCAAACCTTTAACCGCATTTCGCTCCTGCCGCAGACCCGTGCGATTTCGGCGGGCTTTCGCTGCATGAAGCCCGCAGGACCGCATCCCGAAAAACGAAAAGATTAAGATATTTCTGAAGGAGTGTTCGAATCATGATACGAAGATCAATCGCCCTGTGCCTGTCCTTAATGTTTTCCCTCTCTTTTTTTTTCAGTACGGATGTCGCTGCACAAGAGAAGGAATGGGTTTTTTTCGTGAAGGACAGTCTCTTTAATCATTACTACGACAAAGCGTCTGTGAATCACCTGCCCGAGGGCATCGTCCAAGTCATCATCCGGGTCGAGCCGCAGGGAAAAGAAGGCTACGATTTGTTGATGAAGGTTCGAAAGGAAAAAGGATTTTTAATGGGCGGCTATGAAGAGTATCAATATACGCTCAAGGCGATCGAAATTAACTGTGTGGAGAAAACAAGGAATACCTTGGATCAGAGCGACTATGCCATAAACGGAAGGCTGCTGGATTCCGTCCGGGCCGTTCAACGACATTGGGTCCGTTTCGAAGACGATGCCATCGATGCGTTTTATCACCAGGTGCTTTGCGAAGAGAAAAAATAAAGTACTGGCCCCCAAAGATGTCCCGATGAGGGGCTAGGCCAGCGCGATATCTTCCGGAGCGCGTATCCCTTAATTGTCCTCACTGGTCCTCACGTTGGTCGAGATGTTCTATTTCGCTGTCCTTTCGATAAGCCACTACACAATTTCTGCCGGAATTTTTCGCTTGATAAAGGGCCTTATCCGCCGCCGAGATGAATTGCGAGAGGTTGTATTTTCGATCGAAGGGCAAGGCGGCCAGTCCAAAACTGGCGGTAATCGCGTGTCCGCAAGGCTTGAGCTCCGAGAGCGAGGCTCTCAAGGCCTCGGACTTCAGGCAGGTTTGCGTCTCGTCGCAATACGAGAGCATTAAAATAAATTCCTCGCCGCCGTAGCGGATGGCGATCTCTTCATTCCGGCATGCCGTTTTAAAAAAATCCCCGACTCGCGAGAGGACCAGGTCGCCCGCCGCGTGGCCATGGTTATCGTTAATTGCTTTGAAATAGTCGATATCCGCGATGACAAGGCTCAAAGGAATATGATGTCGATAAGACTCGCTAATTCGCTTCGGGCCGACCTCCATCAGAAAGTGACGGTTGTACAACATCGTCAGTTGATCCGTAATGGCCATTTGATGGGAGCGAAGGTGCTGTTTCGTTACGAGGTCAAATAACATTTTGCTTTTAATCAGATTTCTCACCCGTGCGATCAACTCCTCGCCCAGCACGGGGGTGGAGACATAATCGTTGACACCGGCGTGGAGCAATTCGATTCGGCGGGCCACATCATCAAATCCTGTCATCGCCAAGATGGGCAGCGAGGCATAGCGATAGTCCATCCTGCGCAGGGTGCGAACCAGGCCGATGCCGCTCATCCTTTTTTCGAGGATGACATCGGTGAGAACCAAATCATAATCGTGCGATTTTAGAGAAGCGATGGCCTCCTCCGCATTGGTGAAATGCGTCACCTCGAACCCGGCGTTCTTTAAGAGAAGAATATTACCGTTTGCGACCGTCAGGCTGTCTTCGACGTAGAGTATGCGTCCGGAGATCAGGTCGTCCTGCCGCGTTTGGCTGATAAAGGTCAGCAGGTAATCGAGCAATTTCCCAATATCGTCCTTATGAAAGATTTCTGTGATTCCCGATACCGATGCGGCTTCCCTCTCGCGGGGATCTTCGGACGAGGTAATCATGAAGATAGGGGCCGACTGGTTCTCCTCCCGTCGGCGAAATTCAGCACAAAATTCCGAACCCTTCATGTCGGGAAGAAACATGGGGACGACCACCACGTCGAATGAGATGGCCTTGAGCATCTCGACTCCCTCTTTCCCTGTGGTTTTACTAAAGACATCGTAACCGAGCGCACTGAGACGCTCTTTGAGATGTTCTTGATAAAGTTGGGAGGCTTCGACAACTAAAATTTTCATGAGGCTCGATCCTCAAAATGACGGCGCAAGGCGAATTTCAACAGGCCTGTTCGATAGCAAAAAGAGAAAAAGGCGTCGTCGTAGAAGGGCAAAGACTTCACGCTATTCTTATCGGACAAAAAAGGAAAGACTTGAGAGCGGCGTTTCGCTTTATGATTTGCCGTGAGGCCTGCTCATTTTTTTCCGCTTCGCCGATTGTTTGAACGGTACGGATGAGCGATGAATAAAAAAAATCGCAACGGGAGGCTTCGCTGGGGGATTAATCGTTGTTTCTATATTTTATTTCGAGGGTTTCGATGACGCCCGCGCCGACGCTGTCGCCCCAGACGTTGACGGTTGTGCGGAAGCGGTCCAAGAGCCAGTCGATGGTTAGGATCAAGCCAATGCCTTCGATGGGGAGGCCGACGGCTTTCAGCACGATGACCATCGTGACAAGTCCCGCCTCCGGAATGCCCGCCGCGCCGATGGCGGCCAAGGTCGCCGTGATAAAAATCACCATCTGTTGAACCGGCCCCAGCGTAATTCCATAAACCTGCGCAATAAACATCGCGGCGACGGCTTCATAAAGCGCGGTGCCGTCCATGTTGATCGTCGCGCCGAGGGGCAGCACAAAGCTCGCGGTTCGGTTCGAGATCCCGTTTTCCACCTCGACACCTTCCATCGTCAACGGCAGCGTGGCGGAACTGGAGGCCGTGGAAAAGGCGTTGAGCAGGGCCGTGCCCATGCCCTTCGCATAACGGAGTGGGCTGCGTTTTCCGATGAAATACAGAATGAGGGGCAAGACCACCACAGCATGAAGGGACAGGCCGAAGACCACCGTAAAACTATATTTGCCGAGGGCGCGCAGCTCGGGCCAAAAACCGCTGAAGCCTCCGGCGTGGCCGATGCGGGCCGCAACCAGTCCGAAGATGCCGAGGGGCGCGATCCGCATCATCCCATGCACGATTTGCATCACAGCCTCGTTGAGGGTGTTGAAGACCTCAATGGCGGCTTGGCCGCGTTCTCCGAGCATGGAGAGGGAGGCCCCGATTAAGAGCGAGAAAAAAATGAGGGGCAGGATATCGCTGCGCACCATGGCGTTGAAGAGGTTGCGGGGAATGAGCCCTTCTTTTCCGACGGCTTGGTTTCCGACGATGACTTCTTTGAGGGTGGAGCCCATGCTCCGCCCTTCTTTCCCCTGCAGTTTTTGGGCGAGAGGTAGGACGATTTCGATGCCTTGGCCCGATGCGGAGAGCTTAGGCGTGGCGGCTTGAAGTTGTCCGTCGACGCGGTGAAAGGGCATGCGCGTGCCGTCCTCTGTTGTAAGATAGATAAGCCCTTCGGTCTTCCGCGGTTCCCATGATTTTACGGTAATCGAATCGCCGGAGGCCGATGCGATGGCGCCCTGCACCTCTTGGTCGATCAAGACAAGGACGTACTTTTCGTTGTAGTGGTTTTTTGTCAGCAACGCGTCGCTTAGCGACACTTGGCGCAGGTCTTCGCCGCTGAGTCTATAGGGGGATTCGGGGTGCTTTTCGCCCGGAGAGATGTCTTTTCCCGGTTGGATGATATTCACTAAGACGATGCCGATCAAAACCGAGAGGCCGGTTGTGACCATGTAAAAGAGGACGGTGCGTCTTCCGATGGCGCCGATCTTCCGGATGTCGCCCAGACCGGTAATACCGACAATCATCGATAAAATGACGAGGGGCACGACGATCATCATTAAGGCGTTTAAAAACATCTCGCCCAGGAATGCAAGCTGCTCGGCCAGCGATGGAAGCAGGCCGCCCACGAGGGTGCCGGCTACGATGGCAATGACCATCCCGAGCATCATGCCGCCGGGGCCGGGTTTTTTCTTAGAATCGTCCGAATCGCTCGGTTTTTTCACACGTATCCGATGATGGGTTTTTATGGGAGGGTAACTCGTCGCTCTTTCGATCAATCGGACCGTTTAAGCGACAAAGCGTGGAGCCGACGATCTTCTTCACTGTATCGGAAACGGCAGTCGAAAGGCAAGAAAGCAAGGAGGTGTCATGCGCAAGGTTTCAGATCGTTCTCGTCTCTGCTTCCAAGTTTCGGGTGCTTTAGACGTCAACCTGAAGGGTTTTCCCCGAATAGGTCCTATGAATTGGGTGTAGGCTAGGGATTTGGTTTATTGCTATAATGAGAGGTCTGAAATCCCTGTCGGCAGTATAGGGTGGATGGCGATGGAGTCAGGTGTGCAAAGATTAGAACAGTACAGAAAAATATTAGAAAATGCGGATGAAGCCCTTGCCCTAATCGATATAAAAGGGGCTTACCTGATGCAAAATGCCCCTCATCAGGACTGCTTCGGGTTTTCGGACACAGCCCTTATAGGCAAGACCCCCGTACTTTGTTGGGGGGAAAATAGCTATCTGACGGTGATGAAGGCCCTAGCCGAGAAAGGGACCTTCTTTGGAGAAGTCACAGGCCGAAATGTCACGACGCACGAACCGCGCATCGCTCTTTCGGCTTTTCCGATCCTCGATCCGCAGGGAAAGACAGAGGGCTATCTATTGATGCACCGTCCCATGGCCGAAACGAGCGAATTAAATGACACGCTTCGGCTGGCCGCGTCTGTGATAGGGCATCGTTTAAAGGGCATGATGGTTTGCGATTTAGAAGGGCGTGTCCAGTGGATGAACGCGACTTTTACGCGCCTCACCGGATATGACGAAGAGGCCCTCATCGGTGGGAGCGCCGAATGCCTCTATTCCGGACACCAAGGAGAAGATTTCTACGCAGGCCTTTGGAAGATCCTGCGTGAATCGGGACAATGGCAGGGCGAACTCTGGATCCGTCGCAAGGACGGCGGTCTTTTTCCGGCCTCCCTGGAAATCAGCGCCGTCCCAGATTCGGATCGCGCTGTCGCGCATTATGTGGGCCTCTTGTCCGATATTACGGCACGCGAAATTTCCGAAGAGCGTCTACTCTACCTCGGCCACCACGACCTCTTGACGCATTTGCCGAACCTCAGATTGTTAAACGACCGGCTGGTTCAATCCGTTAAGCAGGCGGAGCGCAAACAGGAAAAGCTGTCTGTATTGCACATCGATCTCGACCATTTTAAACCCTTGAACGAGGCCTTGGGTACGGCGGTGGGCGACCGGCTCTTGATCGAGGCCGGCCAACGGCTCAAAAACTGCGTGCGCGACGCCGATACGGTGGCCCGTATTACCCACGATACCTTTGTCATCCTACTGACGGAAAGCAGCGAGATCGAACATACGGCGACCATCGCGCAGAAAATTTTGCATCTCCTTTCCCAACCCATGCTGCCGGATGCCCCTTCCGTTCGTGTGACGGGGAGCATCGGCATCAGTCTCTATCCGGCGGATGGATGCGGGCCCGAGGCCCTTTTGCGCCACGCCGAGGACGCGATGCGGCGGGTGAAAAACGAGGGGAGAAACGGCTATCGATTTTATTCGGAGGAGATGGGCCCCCAAACCCTGGAGCGGATCGAATTGAAAATGGCCATGCAGCGCGCGCTCGAACGGAACGAATTCCAAGTCTACTATCAGCCGCAAGTCGATCTGAAAAGCGGACGGGTGTTTTGCATGGAGGCCCTGGTGCGCTGGCAGCATCCCGAAAAAGGGCTGATTTCACCGTCGGCCTTTATTCCCATGGCCGAAGAAACCCGACTCATTTTGCCCCTTGGCGAATGGGTGCTTCGAACGGCCTGCCGGCAGTTAAAGCGATGGCGGCAGCGCGGCTTGTCCCAACTGAGGATTGCGGTCAACCTCTCTGCCGCGCAGTTCCGGCAGGAAAACCTGCCGGACTTGGTGAGGAATGTCCTTCGAGAGACGGGCATCGATCCCGGCGGCCTCGAACTCGAAATCACAGAAAGCATTACCTTGGAGAATATCGAGAAAGGCATCGAAACGATGCATCAACTGGAGCGACTCGGGGTTCGGCTTGCGGTAGACGATTTCGGTATCGGCTATTCCTCTCTCGGCTACTTGCGGCAGTTTCCCATCCACACGCTCAAAGTGGATCAATCCATTATTCAAGACATCACGACGAATCCGGACGACGCGGCGATCACGGCCGCGATTATTGCCATGGGACAAAATCTCAATCTCGAGGTCATCGCCGAAGGCGTGGAAACCCAAGCGCAAATGGCCTTTCTCCGCGAGCACCTCTGCGACAGGATGCAAGGCTATTATTTCAGCCGACCGAAGTCAGCGGAAGATTTGGAAGATTATCTCGCGGCGGAGGGTTTACAGGCCTAATCGTGTGATTAGAAATAGTGCTTTATTTTTATCCCCGAAACGAAGATTTCTACGTTTATTTGGTCCGACTTTCGATACCGAATCGAGGACAATGGAGGGAGCGATGAAAGGATTCAAGCGGGTTGTAGTGCTTATCGAGATCGCGGCGTTTGTTGTGCTTGCCCTAGGGGCAAACACCTTTGCGGACGCCAGTGGATTGAAGGTGAAGGAGGGTGAAGTCGCGCCGGATTTTACTTTATCCGATCAAAGCGGCGAAGCGGTTCGTCTCGCCGCGTTTCGCGGCCAATGGGTCGTGCTTTATTTTTATCCCAAAGACGATACGCCGGGCTGCACGAAGGAGGCCTGTTCCTTCCGGGATAACATGGTCAGCATTCAACAGCTCGATGCCAAGGTGCTGGGCGTGAGCGTCGACTCCGTGGCCTCCCATAAAAAGTTCGCCGAAAAGCACCACTTGAATTTTCAAATCTTGTCCGACGACCGCCATGTCGTGACCAGCGCGTATGGCGCTTTAACAAGCTTTATGGGGATGAAGCTTGCCCGCCGCAGTACGGTGATCATCGATCCGGAAGGCGTGATCCAAAAACTATTTTCTTCCGTCGATCCGGAAGACCATGCCTTGGAAATTCACAAGACCTTGGTCGCCTTAAAACGGAAATAAACCGGTCGGCTCCGTCCCCCGTCCTTCGATGCAAGGCTTGAAATGCGTGCTAGGCGCCCTTCTCGTTCGGAATAAAGCGAAGGGCCAGGCCGTTGTTGCACCAGCGCTGGCCTGTTGGCTGGGGGCCGTCGTTGAAGACATGGCCTTGATGGCCTCCGCAGCGCGCGCAGTGGTATTCCGTGCGTGGGATGATCATTTTAAAATCCGACTCGGTTTCCACGCTGTGCTCGATCGTCTTAAAAAAGCTGGGCCAGCCGGTCCCGCTGTCGAACTTCATTTCCGAGGTGAACAAGGCCAGTTCGCATCCGGCGCAGACATAGGCGCCCGCGCGTTTTTCTTTGTTCAGCGGGCTCGAAAATGCCCGCTCGGTGCCCGCCTTCCTGAGAATATGAAAACGCTCCGGCTCCAAAATCTTTTTCCATTCGGCATCGCTCTTCGTTATTTTTCCAATCGAGGGCCTTTGGCTCGAGGCGAGGAGCCGGGGCGCGGCGGCGAGACAGCCGATGAGCGCGCCGATCTGGATTATAAATCCCCTTCTATTCATTGTGTCCTCCTTATTAAAGGCGCTTAGCCCCATAGGGCCTTTAAGCGTTGATCCCGTCCGCAGCTAAAACGGTAAAACTTATATCGCACCGGATTTTTGTGATGGAAATCCTGGTGGTATTCTTCGGCCGGGTAAAAGGCGCCGGCTCGACTGATTTCGGTGAGGATCGGATCGGAAAAAGGCTTGGTTTGATCCAATTTAATTTTGGAGGCCATCGCCAGCTCTTTCTGCGCGCCGTCATGATAAAAAATGGCGGAGCGATATTGGCTTCCCCAATCGCAAAATTGTCGATCGCGAACGGTGGGATCGATATTTCGCCAATAGACATCGAGAATTTCCGCATAGCTGATTTGACTGCGGTCGTAGACGACTTGCACCACTTCGGCATGTCCGGTCTTGCCGGAGGAGACGGCTTCGTAGCTCGGGTTTTCGACTTGTCCGCCCATGTAGCCGGAGGTGGTGGAAACGATCCCGGCCACCTCGTCGAAGGCGTGTTCCATGCACCAGAAACATCCGCCCCCCAAAGTTGCGGTTTCGAGCGTGGCGGTCGGGTCCGCGCTTTTCGATTGATCGATCCCGGCCACCGCAAAGTAAAACACCAGGATCAGCAACGCAATCTTATTTTGGATTGTTCCATTCATTATCATCCTCCTTATCGAATATATTACGGTGATGCATCTACTATGGCAAACAGAATTCAAGCGTCTATCACAAAAACGTCACAATTCTTTAACTTCGAATCCTGAAGGCGCGGGGGTGCGAGGCCCTTCAAGGGCTCTTAGTCCAAAGGTTTAATATTTTACTCGCAAGGTTCCATGCTCCTTTTTCATGCCGCCCCAATGGCTTCGATTCGATCGCATGCGGCATTGAAAATCACTTAAAATTTCTTCCCGCAGCGGTCAGGCGTTTCTCTGAGAATATGATAAAGTTAGGGGTACGTTTGGGACATCGATGCCCTAGGATGTGAAGATGGAAGAAAAAAAAGGCACGACTGAATCGCAGCTGGTGCTTATCGTTGAAGACAAAGAAAGCACTCGCGTCTTAATTCGAACGGTCTTGGAACAGGCGGGTTTTAGGGTGGAAGAGGCTGTGGACGGACTTTCCGCCTTGGAGGCCTTCGAACGATACCGCCCGGATGCCGTGTTGTTAGACGTGGTGATGCCGGGTATGGATGGCTACCTGACTTGCTCCGAGCTGAGAAAACTCCCGTCGAGCGAACACATCCCGATTATCATGACCACTGGGTTAAACGACATCGATTCCATCAACCAGGCCTACGAGGTGGGCGCGACCGATTTTATCACCAAACCCATCAATCATGTCATCCTCACCCATCGGCTTCGCTACATGTTGCGCGGCATGCGCATTCAAAAAGAGATCGCCGAGCGGGCCATCCGGGATCCGCTCACCGGTTTGTATAACCGCCGGTATTTCGCGACCCGCATCCTCGAAGAGCTCAACCGGGCGAAGCGGGAAAAAGAACAACTGGGGATCTTCCTCTGCGACCTCGATCATTTTAAAACCATCAACGATACCCTAGGACATCATTTCGGGGATAAAATTTTAAAAATGGCGGCGAAGGCGATACAGGACTGCTTCCGGGGGCACGACTTGGTTTTTCGTTGGGGCGGAGACGAAATCGTGGTGATTTTGCCCAAGTTCAACACGCAGGACGAGACGAAACCGGCAGAGCGCATTCGAGCGGCCGTGCAAGGCGTCGATAAAGCGCTTTCGTTAGATTTCAATCTGGATGTCAGCATCGGGATTTCGATCTATCCCGACCACGCCAGTCATCCGGACGAATTGATCCGTTTGGCGGACAGGGCCCTCTACATCGCCAAGAGAGGGCAAGGAAAAATCCAGGTGGGGGAAGAGGCCTATCATCTTGACGATAGCGCCATATTGGCCGTGTTTCAACCCATCGTGTGTCTGAAGACCCTCGAGGTGCAAGCCTATGAAGCCCTCGTCCGAGATCCGAAGGGCGAACTGAGCGTGTTCGCATTGTTTAACAAGTATGCCGCCATTGGAAAACTTCGGGAGTTAAAGGCCCTGTGCATGAAGACCCAAATTAAAGCGGCGGAAGCGCTGGGCTTGAAGAAAGTATTCGTCAATGCCGACTTTAATTTGCTGGAGTATATCGAGGAAATCCCGAAGCCCCCGGGCCTTGAGGTCATTATCGAAATTTCGGAGCTTGAAGCGCTGCGCGATGTCGAGCAGAACCTGGTCTTGGTCGAGAAATGGCGGAATCAGGGCTATCGTTTTGCGATCGACGATTTCGGCGCCGGATTTATTTCGTTGCCTTTTATCGCCTTGGCGAGCCCGGAATTTATTAAACTGGACCGTTCGACCCTTTTGCTTGCGGTTTCTTCCGAAAAATTCAGGACCTTTTTAAATCACTTAATCGAGGCCTTGTCATACTATACGCCGGAGGGCATTATTGCCGAGGGGATCGAAACGGAGGAAGAACTCGAAATCATCAAGAACATGGGCGTCCCCTTGGGTCAAGGCTATCTTTTGGGGCGTCCCCAAAATATCGAACAACAATAAAGCGGGAGGCGAGCTGTTTCGTGAAACGTGTCTTCCGAAAGTCTGTTCAAGCGGTCCCGTTCTTTTCACCCTCTCCACTTTTATGAAGGCTTCCTCTCCCCCCGCCTTTTTTCTCCACCGAGCAAATTAAGGTGCCGCGATGCAACAGGATTTCGAGCCGATCGCCGGCCTCCACCTCCGTGCTGCTTCGAACGAGGCTCCGGCTGGGCAGTTTTTGGGTGATGCTGTAGCCGCGCCCAAGAATATTCAAAGGGCTCAAAAGATTGAGCTGCGCCATCCGTTTTTGCACATGCGTATGCCATTGGGCAACGCTGCGCCGGCCTTCGACGATCAGCCGTTCTTGCTGTTGCGTGAGCCGTCTCCTCAATGCGTTCAGTTGAACCAAGGGGCTGAGATGGCTGAGACCCTCTCGGGAACGATCGATGGCCGCGTATCTTTGTTCAATCTGCCCATGCATGGCCCGATGAAGCCGGGCCGCTAAGCGATCGACTCGGTCCCGGTAAAAACCGGCCTGCCGACCGGGTGAGCTCAACAGACGTGTGAGGGTGGACAGGTGCTGGCGGGCGGTCTCCATTTCCGCTCTCATGAACTGGATTAAACGTTCATGCGCAGTGTGCAGAGTTTCGAAGAGGGCCGTCCCTTGCCGTGCAAGCATCTCCGCCGCGACGGAGGGTGTGGGGGCGCGGAGGTCGGCCACATAATCCGCTATGGTCGTGTCGCTTTCGTGCCCGACAGCAGAGATGATGGGTATCTCCGAGTGTGCGATGGCGCGGGCCAAGACTTCTTCGTTGAAAGCCCAGAGATCTTCCATCGATCCCCCGCCTCGAGATAAAATCAAGAGGTCAATCGGGTGTTCGGACTGGGTGCTGAGGCGATTCATAGCCACGATCGCCTTCGCGATCTTTTCGGCGGCGCCCCACCCTTGAACGGGAATCGGATGGAGCAGGATTTCGCATCGAAATTCGCGTTCTCGAAGGACCTTCAATATGTCTTGAATCGCCGCGCCGCTGGGAGAGGTGATCAGTCCGACCCGCGCGGGAAAAATCGGCATCGGGCGTTTGCGTCCCTCATCGAAAAGCCCTTCACGCTGCAACTGATTTTTTAAGGCTTCGAAGGCCGCCTGGAGCGCCCCGGCCCCTCGGGGTTCGATGTAGTCGCAAATCAGTTGAAATTCGCCCCGTGCCTCGTAGAGGTCAATGCGGCCGCGGATGAGCACCGAATCGCCCACTTTGGGTCGAAAGCGTAAAAATCGCATATGCGAGCGAAAGACGACGCCCTTGATCGTTGCCGTGTTGTCTTTTAAGTTGAAGTAAAGATGGCCGGACTGCGGCATTTTAAGATCGGCCACCTCGCCCTCGATCCACAAATCGGAAAACCGTTCTTCGAAGCTTTGTCGGATTTGGGCCGTGAGTTCGTGTACTTTTAGGATCTTACGGCGGGTGGCTTGTTGAAAAAGGTCCGCTGCCATTATGAGTCGTCCTTGTCCGGGATTGAAGCGGGGCGACGCCGACGCCAGAGCCTCAACCGCTCGGCGATTATTTTTTCTCGCCCCTGCATGCTGGGGCGATAGTAGCGACGGTCTTCGGGTAGGTAGACTTGGGGGACAAAATGGTTCGGAAAATCGTGAGGGTAGAGATATCCTGTTCCGCGGCCCAGGCGTTTCGCTCCGGCGTAGCTCGCGTCTTTGAGCGCATCCGGCACGGCCATGACCCGGCCTGTCGCGATTTCCTTGAGCGCGGCGTCGATCGCCAGATAGGCGGCATTGCTCTTGGGCGCCGTGGCGAGATAGAGGACCGCTTGGGCCAAGGGGATGCGACCTTCCGGCATGCCGATGGCCTCGATGGCGCGATGCGCGGCGACGGCAAGGCCCAAGGCGGCCGGATCGGCGTTACCCACATCTTCCGCTGCCGAAATGATGGTGCGCCGGGCGATGAAGAGGGGGTCTTCTCCGGCGGCGATCATTTTCGCCATCCAATAGATAGCCGCGTCGGGGTCCGAGCCTCGGATGCTTTTGATGAAGGCCGAGACGGTATCGTAATGGTCATCTTTGCGATCGTAGGCCAGGGCTTTTTTTTGAATCGATGCCTCGGCCACCCCGAGGTCAAATTGGATGACGCCCGTCGAATCAGGGGAACTCGTTAAGGCGCCGATTTCCAGCGCGTTTAATAGACGCCGCGCATCGCCTTCGGTCGCTGCGATCAAGTGATCGGCAGCCGCTTCTTGTAAATCGATCTGCATCAGACCCAATCCGCGTTCCGTGTCTTTAAGGGCACGTTCCAAAATCGACCGGAGCGCCGTGGGCGGCAGCGCTTTCATCTCGACGATTTGCGAGCGGGACGCGAGCGCGGGGATGATGGAAAAAAAAGGATTCTGCGTCGAGGCTCCGACTAGGGTGATGTTGCCGCGCTCCACATCCGGAAGCAAGGCCGATTGCTGCACCTTGTTAAGGCGATGAATTTCGTCGATGAGCAGCAGCGTTTGTTGATGATGCTCCGTCTTGGCTTTACGCGCCTTGGCGATCACTTGCCGAAGCTCCGCGATCCCGGAGGTGACGGCATTTAAATCCGCAAAAATCGCATGGCTGAAGCTGGCGATGAGATGAGCCAGGGCCGTTTTTCCGCAACCTGGCGGACCAAAGAGAATCAGGGAAGATACGCGGTCGGCTTCAATGGCGCGCCGCAAAAATTCCCCCGGACCCAAGAGATCATCCTGCCCTAAAAATTCGGAGAAATCTCGGGGCCGCATCCGCCAGGCCAAAGGCGTTCCGATGTCGGTGTGAGGACTCATCGTTTGATCAAGCCAAGCGGCTGGAGAAACAGAGGATTAAGGAATCGGGGATAGACGTTCAATGTGATACACGATGGGTTGTGGTGTCGCTAAAGTAGAGAGTCCCTGCTTTGCCGCGGCTGGCTATCTCAAACCCGGGGTCACCAGGTGGGCACCGAGATGAAGACTTTAGGCTTTTCCGCCCAAGGGGGAAATGCTCACCATCTCCTTGGACTCGGCTCCCTTGCTGAGATTGTTCGGTTCGGAGAATAACAACCACTGCACAAAGCAGGGACAGATTTCTCAAGTCGAGCGTATCAAAGATCGATGGAATTATCAAGGCGCGAAGGGGGCGTGTTCTTCAGATGAAAGGCCTCGAACTGTTCTTCGATGCGTTCGATGATGCCCAGGGCCTTCCCCCCCACGATCGCTTCGTGTGTTTTTCGATCGTTTTTCAATTGAAAAAGTTCGTGTGCGATATTAATCGCGGCAAGGACGACCAGCTTTGAATAGGGACTCCCTTTAGCGTGTTCTGCAATTTCATGCATTTTCGCATCGACGAAGGCGGCTAATTCCTGGGCGTAGTCCTGGTCGGTCTCGCCTTGAAGGGCATAACTTCGGCCAAATATCTCAATATGAATTGGCTTGCTCAGTCTCTTGCTCCATGGCGGGGTTTGGGTCTGTATCGTCAAGTTGATTGATTTTCATTAAAATTTTTTCGACCCGCTCTCGGACATCCCCCCGCTCTTGGTGGAGCGCTTGAGCGGCCTTTTCCTCTTCGCGTAATTGACCGGCTAAGCTATTTTTTTCGTCTTGTAAGGTTTTGATCAGTTCAATCATTTCTTCAACGCGTTTTTCGAGTATCGTCAAATATTCAAGTTCCATTCATTTCCTCAACCATTATCGGATCGCCGTTTTTAGAAGGTCTAAATCTAACGATTCGCATTAAATTTGTCAACAAGGGATCTTCCGAAGGCTCACATCGAAACGGGATTTTATAAGAACGAAAAAAGAACGAAAAGGTGATGGGTGCGGTGCTGTCGGGGAGGATCGGCGTGTCGATTCCTTTGCGAGAAACAGGGGAGGGTTAGCGCTATTTTTGACCGACGGGGTGCGATGAAAAATAGTTCGCCAGACCGGCTTTGGCGACTTGAGGGGCGATGATTCGCCAGACCGGATCGTTGACAATCATGGCCGCAACGACGATCTCGGGATCGTCGAGCGGGGCCAGGGCGACAAACCAAGTATAGCGTCCACTCGGATTGTTTCCCCAAAGCGAGCCCGTCTTTCCCCCGATAGCAATGCCTCGGAGACTCGATTCTAAGAGAGGATGGTGAAAGACTTGTTTCACCGTACCATTTTTAACCGTAAGTCCCATCATCTCTCGCAGCGTGGCGGCTGTTTTCGGAGACACCGTCTTGGCCAAGGGCCGCGCCGGGCATTCATAGATTTTTTCGCCGACCTTGTTCGTGACGAAATCGACCATGCAAGGGCTCATCATCACCCCGTCATTCGCGACGGCCGCGCCCATCAATGCGGCGTGCAGGGGGGAGACATTCACCGCACCGAATCCTGCGGCAGTTTTCGCGAGTCCGCTTTCGCTTTCGTCCACCTCCATTCGACTGGTTTCGACTGGGCTTTCGAAAGGGATGGGACTGTTGAATTGAAAATGCCTGCCGTAGGCGAGGAGCGTCGGCGTGTCGAGCCAGCGGGTGGCGACCTTGGCAAAGACCACATTATTTGACCTCGCAAAGGCCTCCGCCAAAGTGGTTTCGAGCTTGTCTTTTTTGGGGTTGTCTTTCCAATACGCCGGTTTTAGACGATTGAAATCTCCGCGGTAGGGAATCGAGGTGTCGGGCGAAATCTGTTTTTCCTCAACCGCCGCCGCCACTGTTATGAGTTTAATCAAGGACGCGGCCGGGTAGGTTGCCCGCATCGACAATCCGCCCGCCTTTGGATCGCGTGTCGAGTGATCGACCAGGGCGAGAATTTTTCCTGTTTTCGGCGCGATGGCGACGAAGGCGCCGTAGGGCACTTCGTATTTTTCAAAATAGGCTTTCACTGCTTGTTGGAGGCTGGCGTCGATCGTATAATTGGCAGTGGTCCCATCTTCAAAGCGGGTAATATAGCGTCCATTTTCGAGGCGATCGAGCTTGGGCGTGAAGTTCTCGAAACGAAGCGCACCGGCTTCCAGGACCAGAGGGATGTGGGCGAAAGGGTCTTCCGTCCATTCTCCCCAGACCCAGGTGCCTAAGAAAAGGAGAAAAAAGATTCCCAAAAAAAGAGGCCCTTTCTTCTTCATAGAAAGGGAGCGTGTTTTTTGAGTCCGATGGCTACGATGCAAACGACTGATCATGGCGCCGCCGAAGCCCGGGGGATGTTCATTTTGAAAGATCTCTCTTCGCGGTCAAGACCGCGATCATCTCTGAAGGGGAGACCCCTTTAAACCAAAGCCATTTTTCTTTGGATCGCTGACCCTTTACCATTTCAATCTGCGATTGAGGGAAACGAAGCTGTTTGGATACATATTGAATACACTGCGCATTGGCCGCGCCCTCCACCGGGGAGGCCGTCAATTTAATACGGACCCGGCCGTCACTTTCGGCTTCAAGTGCATTTTTTTTCGCGTTCGTTTGGACTTTAACGGCCAAGATTGTCCCTTCTTTGTATTTACGCAGGTCCCAGGGACGAAGCGGGCGCCTTGCCGCGTTCATTCCTGCCGGTTTTCGGCTTCCTGAGGGAAATGCGTCGGTTCTTCCGTCTGCGCCTCAGACGACCATTGCATTTCTCTGGAAAGCCCTTGAATTAAAGACCTAATTTGCTCGACAAAAGTGGCTTTTCGGCGCTGGAGGCTCATAATTTCCGCGGAGAGCTGGCTTTCGCGTTTCATCGCGCTGGCCGTGATTTCCTCCGCCCGAACCTCGGCCTGCCGAATGATCAACTCCGCCTCCTTTTGGGCGTTGACCTTTACGTTTTCCATGGCCTTTTGCGCCATCACAAGCGTTTCGGTCATGGCCCCTTCGGCTTTTTCTAGTTCCGTGATTGTCCTCGCCTGCTTCTCCAGACGATCTTTATAGTTGGCATTTTCTTTCACGAGCGCGTCCAAATCGTCGGACAGGTCCTCGATAAAAGCGTTGACTTCCGAGGTGCTGTAGCCTCGAAAGCTCTTTCCAAACGAGATCTGGCGAATTTCAAGCGGTGTAAATTTCATAACGAACCTCTCTTTACATGCGGGCTGGTGCTCTACCCTTTTTTTAGAGTATCGGGTAATAGTCTCTATCGGAGCCGGTGCGCGAGCCCCATGAGCGAACTGACTAAAAACTGCTTCAAAAATATAATCAATAGGATGACGATCATCGGCGACAGGTCGATCCCGGAGCTGAAACTGCCCATTTTGACCCGAATCGGATAGAGCACCGGCTCGGTGACTTTGTACAAAAACTGAACGATGGGATTGTAGGGGTCGGGATTGACCCAGGAAATCAGGGCGCGGGCGATAATGACCCACATATAAAACCCGAGAACCATGTCGATAATCGTGGCCAGGGCCGAGACAAAATTTCCAGCAACAAACATACGATGCGTCCTTAGGGGCTTAAGGTAAAGCTACCATAAATTGGATCGAAAATTGAATTTATTCTTTGCCGAGGATTTTGGCGCGCTGGGCCGCCGCCTCGACGGCCGCAATAAAGGCCGATCGAACCTTTCCTTTTTCGAGCTGATGAAGCCCCGCAATCGTGGTTCCGGCAGGCGAGGCGACAAAATCTTTCAATTGGGCGGGGTGCAGGCCGGTTTCGAGAACCATTTGCGCCGCGCCGAGGACCGTCTGCGCCGCGAGCGAGGTCGCCACTTGTCGCGGGAGGCCGGCCTTGACGCCGCCGTCGGCCAGGGCTTCGATCATCACGAAGACAAAGGCCGGGCCGCTGCCGGAAAGTCCGGTCACCGCGTCCAAATAAGCCTCGTCTAAGACCCAGGTCAGGCCGATGGCATCGAAGAGATCCCGTACCTGTTTGATGACTTTTTTCCCGACCCCTTTCCCAGGGGCCAAGACCGTCGCGCCCCTTTGAACCTGCGCCGGTGCATTCGGCATCGCGCGGATGATCCGCGCCTCGCGCATCAGCCCGGCGGCCAAGCGTTGCAAGGGGACACCCGCCGCGATGGAAACGAGGGTCTTGTCGCCCAATTCCGACTTGATTTCCGCAAGCACGTCATCGACGACGGCCGGTTTGACGCCCAAAAAAACCAGCGCGCCCGTGCGGACCGCTTCCCGGTTCGAAGGCGTGGTGCGGATGCCGTAACGCGCGTGGAGGGTCTCCAAGCGTTCCGCCGAGGTATCCGAGGCCAAGAGTGCGCTCGCTTTAAACAGACCCGCATCCAGTACGCCTTTAATCATCGCCTCCGACATATTTCCGGAACCGAGAAAGGCGATCTGTGCGATCTTGGAGCTTTTTGATGTTTTTGAGATTTGAATCTCCTTTTTTTTCAATCGATCCCTCATGCCGCGCGCCTTCCAAACAAAGCCGTTCCAACTCTCACCCAGGTGGCCCCTTCCTCGATTGCGACTTCAAAGTCGCCGGACATGCCCATGGAAAAACGGTCGATCCCCATCCGGTGGCCCAGTTCGCGCAGGGCCGCGAAATAGGGCCGGGCGCCTTCCGGGTCCGCGCTCTGGGGCGGGATGGCCATGAGCCCCAGTAAAGAAAGATGCGGCAGGCTGCGGATGGCCTCCACGAGTCCCGGCGTTTCACCCACCGAAGCGCCATGTTTGTTCCGTTCGTTTGCGATATTGACCTCGATGAGAACAGCTTGCACGATCCCCCGCCGAGCGGCCTCCTTTTCGATGCGCTCGGCCAAGCGATGGGAATCGACGGAGTGAATCAAGTCGAAGAGGCCTACGGCTTTGTTGACTTTGTTCGTTTGGAGCGGACCGATTAAATGGAGGGCGGCGATATCTTTTTTAAACCCTGTGGCCTCGAATTTCGCAATGCCCTCCTGCACCCGGTTTTCTCCAAAAATCGAAATGCCGGCCACCGCCGCTTTCCGAAGCACCTCGAGCGGTACCCGCTTCGAAGCCGCAACCAAGTGAATACTGGTGGCCGGCCTCCCCGAGCGTTCCGCAGCTTGTTGGATGGCCGTTTTTACTTTTTCGATGGCTGCCGCTAGCTCTGCCATAATCCTACGTGAAAATGCGTCCTTTGTTCAATCCGACCGCCGAATTGAATTGCGCCTTTGGGTTTCAAAACATGCTTATCCTAAACGAGCATGATGCCGCTTTGCATTCCGGCGCCCTTGGTCTTGTCCCTCCGGTAAGAAAAAAAGAGATTCGGAAGGCAGGAGGTGCAGAGCCCCGTCGTCGCCATCCGGGCTGGAGACACGCCGGCCTCGATGAGCTGAAGCCCATTCAACTCGGTCAGATCGAGCTGCCACTTGCTTTCCGTTTTTTGTTGAAGGACGCGATCTTTAAAAGCGGTGTTCGCGCCCACGGCCTCGACGACATCGCGTTCCACCTCGAAGCAACAGGGACCGATTGCCGGTCCAAAGCCCACTAAGAGGTCTTGCGGGTTAGAGTCATAGGTCGAAACCATTTCAGCCACCGCCTTTCCCGCAATATTCGCGACCGTTCCCCGCCATCCGGCGTGAACCGCCGAGACGACCCTCCGCACGGGATCGAAGAGGAGGACGGGCAGGCAATCCGCCGTCGATAGCGAGAGGAGTCGATTGGGCATCGCCGTCGCCAGACCGTCGCCTTCCAGCGGCTCATTCGAAGCGAAGCAGGCTGCGGTCGCTTCGCTTACATGAAGGATACGGTCTTCGTGTACCTGGCGAAGACGGATCGGTTGTTGCCCGTTTTGCCCTTCGCTCTCAAAAAGGCGTGTCCCGAAAAAGTGCCACAGCCCCGGATGGCGCAGTAAGGGCAGCTGGAGATAGCCATGCCCATCGTTTTGCACCCATTGATAGCTCTGTTGTTGTTCCGTTTTGAGCATCAGTCGGCTTGATTTCTCAGAAAGGTGGGGATATCCCATTCATCGTCTCCGAATGGGGCCGGTTCCTGGCGTTCGTCCCGAAGCACTTTCCGGATCATGATACCGTTCTCGTGCTCGCGCGCTTTTGGCGCACTCACGAGGGTCGGCCTGAGCAGTTCGTTCCTGACCTCTTGGATGAGTTCTTTTGGGCTTTCTTTCCGCATTTCTTTTTCTTCGAACCCCGTCGCGATGACGGTCACATGCACTTCGTCGGTCATATGTTCCGAGATGACCGACCCGAAGATGATGTTCGCATCCGGGTGCACGACTTTTTGAATAATGGACGAGGCCTCGTTCACTTCGTGCAGGGACAGGTCCCGGCCGCCGGTGACATTCAAGAGCACCCCGCGTGCCCCTTCGATGGAGCTCTCCTCTAAAAGCGGACTCGAGATGGCCTTCTCCGCCGCCTCGACCGCGCGATTTTCGCCTTTCGAGATGCCCATGCCGATGACGGAGCGGCCCATGTGGGACATCACCGCCCGCACGTCCGCGAAATCGACATTCATCAAACCCGGCGTCGTGATGAGGGCCGAGATCCCTTGAACCGCCTGCCTTAAAACATCGTCCACCACAAGGAAGGCATCGACCATTGTTGTCCCTTTTTCGACCACCGTCAATAGCTTTTGATTTGGGATGATAATGACGGAGTGACAGCCTTTTTTCAGTTCTTGCGTCCCTTCTTCCGCCTGCCGCATGCGTTTCGGACCTTCGAAGGCGAAGGGCTTCGTGACGACGCCCACGGTGAGAATGCCCATCTCCTTGGCGATATTGGCGATAATGGGGGCCGCGCCCGTTCCCGTGCCGCCGCCCATGCCGGCCGTGACAAAGACCATGTCGGTGTCGACCAGCAATTCCCGGATCGCATCGATGGATTCCAGGGCAGATTCCCGCCCGATCTGCGGCCTTCCGCCGGCGCCCAAGCCTCGTGTGAGCTTGGTACCGAGTTGGAGGGCTTGCGGCGAACGTGAAAACTTCAAGGCCTGACTGTCGGTATTGGCTGCGATAAATTCGACCCCCGTTACCTCGCAGGCAATCATGTTGTTGACCGCGTTGGATCCGCCGCCGCCGACGCCGATGACTTTGATGCGCGCCGCTTCGTGGTTTTGTTCCGTTTCATCGAATAAAAACATAGGTCCTCCTCCGCATTAGTGGATGTTGCTCTATTTTTAAAATGGATGCGACTTCTTTTTTATTCCGCTGACTTGTGAATCGCGCTTTTAGGATCATTTGCCCTTCGACCCCAAAAGCCCTGACTAGAAAAAACCGTTAACCCAATCCTTCATGCGATTGAACATCTGCAGCTTTCCATTTCTACGGACTTCGCTCTTTTTCCGGTTCCGAAAGGCATAGAGCGTGAGGCCGACGCCCGTTGAAAATCCGGGGGCGCTGACCATATCGACCAGACCGCCAACGCCGGAGGGCCTGCCGACCCGAACGGGGAGACCCATGACCCGTTCCGCGACCTCGACGATGCCCTTTAAGGACGAGGTCCCGCCGGTCATCACGATGCCGGATGCAATGCGGTCTTCGCACTGCATCTTTTCGATTTCCTGCGCGACCAAGGAAAAAAGTTCCTCGGCCCGGGGTTCGATAATTTCGGCCAGTTGCCGGGACGACAGTTTTCTGGGCGCGCGGCCCCCCACACTCGGGACATCGATCTTTTCGTCATTTTCCAGCAAGTCGACCGAGGCGCAGCCGTGCGTGATTTTTATTTTTTCCGCATCGGAGCGCGGCGTCCTCAGGCCGATGGCAATGTCGTTCGTAAAATGGTTGCCTCCGATTGGGAGCACTGACGTATAGCGGATGCCGCCGTCGACAAAAATGGCGATATCGGTGGTGCCACCGCCAATATCCACCACGCCCACCCCGAGCTCAATTTCTTCCGGCGTTAAGATGGCTTCGCTCGAAGCCAAGGGCTGCAGGATCATCTCGGCCATCTCGAGCCCCGCGCGCTGGATCGATTTTTCGATATTCTGCGCCGCCGTTATGGCCCCGGTAATAATGTGGACCAGCACCTCAAGTCGCAGGCCCGACATCCCCAGCGGTTCTTTTATCCCATCTTGGCTGTCCACGATGAATTCTTGCGGCAGGACGTGGAGGATTTCCCGGTCGAGCGGAACGGCCTGGGCCCGCGCGGCGTCGAGCACGCGGTCGATATCCGCTTGAGTTACCTCTTGGTCTTTCACCGCAATCATGCCTCGGCTGTTGAAGCCCTTGATATGTCCGCCGGCGATGCCGGTGTAAACGGAGTCGATGTCGATTCCCGCCATGAGTTCGGCCGCTTCGATGGAACGCTTGATCGCCTTCACAGTGCTCTCGATATTGACCACCATCCCTTTTTTAAGCCCGGTGGAGGGGTGGTTGCCGATACCGATGATCTCCAAGCGCTTATCGTCGATCACCTCGGCCACGATGGTGCAGATTTTCGTGGTGCCGATATCGAGTCCGACCAGAATATCTTCTCCTTTTGCCATAAAGTTCTCCTCTAAAAATAAATCGACCCGGGCTGCGATCCCGATACGGGCTTAATATTTCGGTGGCCGTTTTTAACGATGACTTGTCCCGGAAAACGCAGATCTATCTCCCAAGGCGTTGGGCCGCGATCGATTAATTGGTTTTCGATCGCTAAAAACCGTCCCCAACTTTCCGAATAACCGCTTGCGCCGAGATGGAGCAATCCCCGTTGTTTTCCTTCTCCTTCGTCCGCAATATAAACTTTCAGGTCGTCCGGATTGCCCAAGTCGATAAAGCTTCCCGGGTAGTCGTCCAGTTGCGTCCAAAGGGCGAGGGCCTTGGCGTAGGCTTTCGCGTTGACGTGAATCAGTCGGGCCATCCCGGGTGGAAAGGGTCCGCCTTTTTCCAGAATACGGCCTTCCGCGTCGATGAGGACCGGCGCGATCCGCGCGTTGATCAAGCGTTCACCTTGCTCATCCAGCTGGTATCCGATGGCGGCCGGTTTCCGTTCCACCACAAAAATCGAGAGGCGATTGGGAAAATCTTTTTTGACGGTTGCCGCTTTGATCCAGCGTTCGGCCATGAGACGTCGATGCATGTCATCAATGTCCACCCTGAAAATATTCTTTCCCATGACGGATTTGAAGCGATGCGTCATCTCGGTTTCGTCGAGTTGGGTGAGTCCATGCCATGCGATCCGCTCCACGCGAAACGAAGGCGAGGCCGCCACGCGTTCGATCCCGAGGGCCACCGTGAAGAGTCCGCCGCCGAAGACCAGCGAGATGCCGATCATCTTCAGCCAAGGACGCAGCCAGGAAGCGCTGTTTGATTTATTTTGTTTCCGTCTTTTTCGTTTGCCCATATGCTTTTTTCCTGCCCCGGCTTCGCTCGTTATTGCCGATGGAAGCTGAGGGTTTTTAAGCGATCTCTGTGGCCGCCGTTGCCAAAATCCGTTCGACCAAGGTCTCGAAATCGATGCCCACGCCCTTTGCGATTTCGGGCATCAGACTCGTTTCCGTCATCCCCGGAAGCGAGTTGAGTTCTAATAGATAAGGGTGCTTGCCTTCCGTGACTAAAAAATCGGCCCGGCTGTATCCGCGGCATCCCAAGGCCCGGTGGGCCTCCAAGCCCAGGGCGAGCACCTTTCGATAGACATCCGGGGCGAGGGGCGCGGGGAAGAAATGTTCCGACATGCCGGGGACATATTTCGAATTATAGTCGTAAAAGGCGCCCTTCGGACGGATCTCGATCGCTCCCAGGGCCTGATCTTCCAGAATGCCGACTTGCACTTCCATGCCGGAGAGATACTGCTCAATGAGCACTTTAGGTCCGTAATGAAAGGCCGTTTTTAAGGCCGCGTTAAAATCGCTCTGTGTTTTGGCGATGGTGATGCCCACGCTCGACCCTTCCGAGGCCGGTTTGACCACCACCGGCCATTCGAAGGGAAGCGCGTCCGCGCGAAAAGTTGGGGCGTCGATTTCGTTTAGCGTATACGTCGGCGGGGTCGCAATGCCGTGGGCCTTAAAGAGCCCGCGAGACAGAAGTTTGTCCATGGCCACGGCGCTTGCGGCAATACCGGAACCGGTATAGGGAATCTGCATGAGTTCAAGCAGCCCTTGAATGGCGCCGTCTTCGCCGTAGCGTCCGTGCAGGGCGATAAAGGCCACGTCGATGGCTTCCTCTCTCAATAAAAAAGCGATGTCCCGATCGACGAGAATGGGTTTTTGACGATAACCGCGCCGCGCAAGCGCGGCGGAAAGGGCCGCGCCCGTTTTAAGCGAGACCTCCCGCTCCGCCGACAGCCCCCCCATCAGCACCCCAATCGTTTTATCGATGAATCTTTTTACCGCCAAGTCGCGATCCCTTTAATGCCGTTGCTTCCGTTGACGCGGCGGCCCAAAAGCGGGCAGGTCCGGCCCAACCCGCGATCATTCGCTTCCGATGATTTTGACTTCCAATTCTAGTGCAATGCCGAAGCGGGCCTTTACCGTCTCTTGCATTTTTTCGATGAGGGCAAGCACCTCCTCGGCCGTGGCCGATCCGTGGTTGACGATAAAATTGCCGTGTTTCTCCGAGATCTGCGCGTCGCCGATCCGCAGGCCTTTCAAGCCGGCCTTCTCAAGCCATTCGCCCGCGAAGCCCTCCGCCGGATTTTTGAAGACCGACCCGCAATTCGGATAGTTCAGAGGTTGGCGCTCCCGCCTGTTTTTCATCAGGGACTTTAAGTCTTTTTCGATCTCCTCGGCGGGCCTCGGCGTTAGCCGAAAGGCAGCCGAGACGATCACCCCTCTGGGCAGCGTCGTTTTTCGATAAGAAAAGGCGATCGTCCTCGGGTTGATTTCCCGAAGGACGCCGTCCTCGTCGATCAAGGCGATATTCACCAGCCACGCGCCCGTTTCCTGGCCGGGAATGCCCGCGTTCATCGCCACGGCGCCGCCGACGGTCCCTGGAATTCCGGCGGCAAATTCGAGGCCGCTGAGATGATGTTCCATGGCAAAGGCCGCCAGTTTTGGAAAGGAGGCGCCCCCTTCCGCGAGCAGGTCGTCTATGCCGATCAATGCAATCCGGTTAAGATGTTTTAAGTGCAGGACGATTCCATTGAAACCGCCCGATCTCACAATGAGGTTGCTGCCATTGCCCAACACAAAATAGGGGATCGCGCCGCGCGAAATCCGCTGCATCAAAAAAACGACTTCTTCCACCGAAGCGGGAAAGACCATGGCCTCCGCCGGCCCGCCCACTTTTAGGGAAGTATAGGGTGCAATGGCTTCCTGCCAACGGACTTCACCCGGAAAGCCGTCGAGGGCTTGCTTGAGCGATGCCTTGTTGCATTTCTTCTCATTCATAGCGATCAAGTGATGAACCGTCTTAAACTCCTTCTTAAACTCCTTTTTTCGAAGCGGGACCCGTATCCAAAAGGCCCTCGCCCCCGGATAAAAAGGCTTGTCCGACGCGCCACACATCGCCCGCCCCGAGGGTGAGAACCATCATGCCGGGTCTGACAATTTTATTTAGCGCCGCGACAATTTCGCCCGGATCGCCAATATAATGGGTGTTTTCAGGGCGACGACCGCAAACCTTGCGGTAGAGCGCTTCCCCCGTGATGCCGGGAATGGGGGCTTCTCCCGCCGGATAGATGTCGGTTAATATAAGATGGTCAGCATCGCCGAAGGCCTCCGCAAAAGTGTCGAGGCAGTCTCGGGTTCGCGAATAGCGATGCGGCTGAAACACCAGGGCGATCGGCCGCTGCCATCCGGCTTTTGCGGCGGCAAGCGTGGCCTTGATTTCCGTTGGATGATGGCCGTAGTCGTCAATCACCAAGACCCCATCGCGTTCGCCTTGCAGCTGAAAGCGCCGTTCGACGCCGCGGTAGGCCGCGATCCCTTGCCGAATGGTATCGGTCGGCAGATCCAATTCAAGGCCTACCGCGATGGCGGCCAAGGCGTTTAAGACATTGTGCAGGCCCGGCGCGGGCAATTCGAATGCGCCTAAAAGTTTTCCCTGGAAGCGGGCTTGAAAGGTGGTCTTCCAAGGCGCAAACACAATCTGCTCAGCCTGGAGTTGCGCGGCCTGGGTCGTGCCGTAGCGCAAAAGACGTTTTTCGGTGCGGTGGATTATATTCGTCAGCACGGGGTCGTCGCCGCAGAGGATGACCAAGCCGTAAAAGGGGACCTTATTCATAAAATCGAGAAAGGTCGCTTCAATCGCTTCAAACGTTTTGTAGTGATCGAGATGTTCGTAATCGAGGCCGGTCACCACGGCGATGGTCGGCGTGAGCTTCATGAAGGAGCCGTCGCTTTCGTCGGCCTCGGCGACCAAAAATTCGCCCGCGCCTTGTTGGGCGTGGCCGCCGTAGCGATTAACCTTGCCGCCGATCACGGCGGTGGGATCGAGACCGCCCTCAGCCAGAACCGTGGCGATCATCGTTGTGGTCGTGGTTTTGCCATGCGCCCCGGCGACGGCGATTCCGTAACGGAGCCGCATGAGTTCGGCCAACATTTCCGCTCGGGGGATGACGGGGATTTTTTGCGCCTTCGCCGCGACGATTTCGGGATTGTCCTCGCGGATGGCCGAGGAATACACGACGACTTGCGCCCCTTCGATAAAACGCGGGTCGTGACCGATGTAAATCTTTCCGCCGCTTTTTTCCAAACGCTGGGTGCGTTCAGAAGGCGCGCGATCCGAGCCGCTCACCTGAAATTTCATGTTCAGCAGAATTTCGGCGATGCCGCTCATCCCGGCCCCGCCGATGCCCACAAAATGGATATGCTGTACTTTTCGAAACATCGTGATCTCTCTGGTGCTCGCCCCATTCCTTAGCGTATTCGTGTCCTGATGGCCGCTGGCCGGAGCACCCTTGTCGTTGATCGCCGGCAAGGGAAGCGCCTCCATCGTCGCGCTTTCTTCCGTCATGCTTCCGATAAGGCCAGACAGGCCTCGACAATCGCTTCCGCCGCGTGGGCATTCCCCTGGGTTAAGGCCGCCGCTTCCATCTTTTGCCGCCGCACCGGGTCGGCCAGAAGCGCATTGATCGATTTCGCGAGCACGGGCCCGCTCAATTCCCCATCGTGCAACATAAGCGCCGCCCCGGCAGAAACGAAGGCCTTGGCGTTTTCCTCCTGATGACCTGCGGCATGGGGAAAGGGGATCAAGAGCGAACTTTTGCCCACGAGGGCGAGTTCCGCCAGGGTACCTGCCCCGGCGCGGCTGATGACCAGATCCGCCGACGCATAGGCCCCGGCCATGTCCTCGATAAAGGCCATAACCCGCCCCGGCACTCGGGCCGCGGCATAGGCGGCTTCTACCGTCGCCCGATCGGTTTTCCCCGTTTGATGGATCACAAAAAGATGTTCGTCCTTCAAGGCTGGGAGGGCCGCGATCATCGCCCGGTTGATGGAATGCGCCCCTTGGCTTCCGCCCAAAATCAAGAGCGTGCGCTGTCCTAGCTTCTCGGAGATCGCTTCGGTATCTCTGCGATTTCCTAGGGTATTTGGGCCGAGGATCTCGGGCCGCACCGGCATACCCAAGCGGCTGATCTTGTTTGTCCGAAGCCGTTTGCGCGATGCCTCGAAGGCGGTCACGACCATATGACAAAAGGGCGCGACGAGCCGATTCGACAAACCGGGAACGACATTGGGTTCGAGGATCACCCGCTTGAGGCCGAGAAGAATGGCCGCCAAGAGAACCGGCCCGGCGGCATAGCCGCCGATGCCGATGACCAACGTGGGAGAAAAGGCTTTGAGTATACGAAGCGACTGGAGCAAGGCAGCCGGAACGGAGAGGATAGACGAAAGCCGTCCGCTCAGGCCTTTGCCGATAAAGCCTTTCACCGAGATCGATTCGACCTGATAGCCTCTCTTGAGTAGAGGCTCCTCGCCGATGCCTTGCGTCGTGCCGATAAACAAGATCCGGGCCTCCGCGCGCAGTTTTTGAAAGGTTACCGCCAAGGCGATGCCTGGATAGAGATGGCCGCCGGTTCCGCCCCCTGCGATCACGACTCTCATCGTAGGCCCTCCCAGAGGGAGCTGGCTTTCTCTGTTTTCCAAAAAGACCGTCCGCAAACTTCACGAGACAGATTGTAGAGCAGGCCGAGTGCGATGCTGTTGGCCAAGAGAGATGATCCCCCGTAGCTGAGAAAGGGAAGGGGGAGTCCCTTGGTCGGCAGAAGGCCGGTCACCACTCCCATGTTCAGCAATGCGGGCAAGGTCATCACGAGCGTCATGCCGATGGCGAGCAGCCGGTGGAAAGGCGTCTCGATCAGGAGCGCCGTCCGTCCGCCGCGCCATAAGATGGCGCTAAAAAGCGCGAGCACGAACAAGGTTCCCAAGAGCCCGAAGGTTTCTCCGATGACGGCGAAAATAAAATCGGTATGCGGTTCCGGGAGAAAAAAAAGAATCTGTTTCCCTTCCGCCAAGCCGGTGCCTGTTAAGCCGCCGCTGCCGAGCGCAATCTGGGACTGAATGACCTGAAAGCCGCTGCCAAAGGGTTCCTTCCAGGGGTTTAAAAAGGTCAGTATCCGCTCGAGTCGATAAGGGGACGAGACGATCCAATAGGTGAGAAAGGGAACGATCATCCCCAGGAGGCTCAGGAGCTGTGTGATGGGCATTCCGCCTAAAAATAAGAGCGACAGGGTCAGCGAGAGGATCACCACCGTGGTGCCGAGATCGGGTTCGACCAAGATCAGTAGGGACATGAGTCCGATGACGACCAGGGGCGGGGCGGTGCCGTCCAAAAAGCTTTTAAGCCGGTCTTCTTTTTTAGCAATGTAGTGGGCCAAATAAAGGACGGTAAATAATTTAGCCATCTCGGAAGGCTGTAGGGTAAAAGGACCGATCCCAATCCATCGGCGTGCGCCGTTGATCTCTGCACCGAAAAGCAGTACGGAGGTCAAAAGGAGGAAGACCAGCGCGGCCATCGGTATGATCCAGGCCCGGAGGCGTCCGATTTCGACGCGCGATGCGGCCACAAAGGCGATGAGGCCGATGAGGCTCCATTGGAGCTGTTTTTTAATAAAGTAAAACGAGTCGTGGTGACTCCGTTCGGCCAACAGGCTGCTGGCGTTGTAGATCATGACTAAACCGAATAGGCAGAGGATGAGCACGGGCACCAGCAGACGCCAATCGCCAGGCAGTAAGGCCGGGTGCGGCTTTTGCCCCTGTTTTTTGAAGAGTCCTTCCGCGCCGAAAGGCAGTGAGATTTGGGACGAAGACCTGATGCGCTTGGGCGTTTTGACCGGCGATTTCCTCACGACAATCCTCCGACGGCTTCTTTAAAAGTCTCTCCCCGGTGCGCGTAATCTCGAAACATATCAAAACTCGCGCAAGCGGGCGAAAGCAGGACAGAGTCGCCCGGTTTGGCCGCCGATGCGGCCTGGGCCACCGCGTCCTGCATCGAGTCGGCAGTGGTGCAATGGGCGTGGCCGGAAAAGACTTCGAGCATGGCCTCTTTGGTTTCTCCGATAAGGATAAGCTGCTTGACCTTGCGCAGGACGGGATCGCGAAGGGGCGTAAAATCGGTCCCCTTGCTTCGGCCGCCGGCAATTAAGATCACCGGGCCTTGCAGGCTTTCCACCGAGCGGATGACGGCGCCGACGTTCGTGCCTTTCGAATCGTCGAGATACTGCACGCCCTGGTGAGATCGGACGAATTCCATGCGGTGCGGCAATCCTTGAAAGCGTGTTAAGACCTCTGCGATGCCTTCGATGGCGCATCCGCAAAGCAGGGCGATGGCCGTGGCGGCCAAGATATTTTCGATCAGGCAGCTTTGCCTGAAATGAAGCGCATCTAAACGGCAGACCGACTCCGGCTCGCCGCGAATGGTGGAGAAAATTTCCCCATCGTAGAGGTAGACCCCGTAATCGACCTTTTGGCGGCGGCTGAAATAGGCCGCCGAAGACTTGAGGGAGGGGGGCAGGGAAAGCGGGTCGTCCAGATTGAGCACCGCGTAATCTTGATTGCCTTGGTTTTCGAAGATGCGCCATTTGGCGCGTTGATAGGATTGGAAGTCAGGATAGCGGTCGAGGTGGTCGGGGGTGATATTCAACAAGGCGGCGATGCGCGGGCACAGGTCGCTGACGGATTCCAGCTGAAACGAACTCAACTCGGCAACGATAAAATCCCAAGGCGAGGATACGGCCTCCGAAAGGGGAAGGCCTAAATTGCCGCCGACAAAGACTTGCCAGCCCCAATCGCGGAGGATTTCCCCGACCAAGGTCGTGGTCGTGCTTTTACCGTTGGTTCCCGTAATCGCGATGATGGGTGCGGAAAGCAGGCTTGCCGCCAATTCAACTTCCGCGATCAAGGGGATGCCGAGGGCCCGGAGCCGGGCGACAGGCAGACGGTTTAAGGCGACGCCCGGACTTAAAACGACCAGGTCGGCCGAGGTCAGGTCGTCCTCGTGCCATCCGCCCAATTGAAATCGCATCGAAGACGGCTGACCGGGCGGAATCGCTCTGTTCTTGTCGTCGTCGAGGATGAGCACCTCTGCACCTTGCTTGGACAAGAGTGCCGCAGCGGCCATGCCGCTTTTCCCCATCCCCACCACGGAGACGTGTTTTTTATTGAAATCGTATTTCATCGGTCTATGCGTTCCTGTCTTGCGGGCAGGCTTGCTCTCAACGTAATTTCAAAGTACTTAAACTAATCAATCCCAAAATAATGGCGATAATCCAAAAGCGGACGACCACCTTCGGTTCTTCCCAGCCTTTTAACTCAAAGTGGTGGTGTATGGGCGCCATCAGAAAAACCCGTTTTCCGCGGGACTTAAAAGAGGCCACCTGAAAGATGACGGAGAGCGCCTCGATGACAAAAATCCCGCCGACCAGGGCCAGGAGCAGTTCGTGTTTCGACATGACCGCAACCGTTCCCAAGGCGCCCCCCAAGGGGAGCGATCCCGTGTCTCCCATGAAGAGGGTCGCCGGGTAGGCGTTGAACCAAAGGAAGCCCAAGGCCGCGCCCAAAATCGCCCCGCAGAAAACAGCCAGCTCTCCCGAGCCTTTGATGTGCGGAATAATGAGGTAGCTCGAAAAGTCGCTGTGCCCGCTCACATAGGAGACGATCATGTAGGCCACCGCCGTTACCATGATGGGGCCGACGGCCAAGCCGTCTAAGCCATCGGTCAAGTTGACGGCGTTGGAGGCGCCCACAATGACGAGGACGGCGAAGGGGATATAAAAAGCACCGAGATCGGGCCGGATATTCTTAAAAAACGGAACAGATAAAACCGTGGAATAGGCCGGGGATTCGTAGAGGCCCCACCCAATAATCAAGGCCACGAGAATTTGGAGGCCGAATTTATATCGCGCGGCGAGGCCTTTCGGATTTTTTCTCACGCACTTGAGGTAGTCGTCCCAAAACCCGATGAGGCCGAAACCGATTGTCGAAAACAAGACCAGGCCGATGTAGAGGTTGGTCATGTCGGCCCAGAGCAAGGTGGACACGATGACGGCGATGAGGATCATGAGCCCGCCCATGGTGGGCGTGCCCGATTTTCCGAGATGCGTTTTGGGCCCGTCGCTGCGGATGGCCTGCCCGAGCTGGTAGCGTTTTAAGAGTTCGGTGACTTTCGGCGCAATTAAGAACGAAATGACCAGCGCCGTGACGACGGCATAAATCGTCCTGAAGGTAATGTAGCGAAAGACGTTTAAAAATGAATAGGTGGTGTGAAGCGGATAGAGGAGATTATAAAACATCGGGAAGGGCCTCCATCAGTTTTTCCATCCGCATCCCGCGCGATCCTTTTAACAAGAGGGTGACGCCTTTTTTCAAAAACGGTCTCAGCGCGGTGGCGGCCGAGCGCAGGTCGGGATGGCTCGATAAGGCTTGCTCTGGCATTCCGCTTTGTCTTGCCCCTTCCGCCGTGGCTTCCGCCGATGGGCCGACGGCGATCAATCGATCGATACCCAGTTCCGCCAGGGTGCGTCCCATGTCGAGATGGGCCGATTTCGTATTGGGGCCGAGTTCCAGCATCTCGCCCAGCACGGCGATCCGCTCGCCCCGGTCCGGCGGATACGCGGCCAGGACCTTGAGGGCCGCCTTCATGGAATCGGGATTCGCATTGTAAACGTCGAAGAGGAGGGTGAGTCCCTGCCGCTTAATAATCTCCATCCGCTGCGCCGGTGGCCGAAACCTTTCGAGCCCCGCCTGTATTTCTTCCAGTGCCCAGCCGAGCGCGGAGGCCACTGCCGACGCGCCAAGGGCGTTGAGGACCTGATGGCGGCCGGGGAGGGGAAGGGTGATGCGGCGCGATGCGTCTCCCGTGCGCCGCCGCCGGATTTTAAATTGAATGCCCGCCGGACTGTCGACAAGGTCTTCGGCGCAAAGGTCGGCGCCGGGGTCGAGGCCGAAGGTCCAGTGCTTGGGGAAGCGGTTCTCGCAGGCCTTGAGAAAGGGGTCGTCGCGGTTGATCACGGCGGTTCCTGTTTTTTTGACCGCCTCGAAAAGGACGGTCTTTTCTTTGGCGACGCCTTCGAGATCGCCCAGCCCTTCCAGGTGGGCCGCGCCGATATTGCTGATCAGGCCCAGGGTGGGTTTTGCGATATCGCAGAGTGCTTTCATTTCGCCTTTATTGTTGATGCCCATTTCAATTGTGGCCGCCGTGTGCCGTTTCTCGAGTCCGAGGAGCGTGAGGGGCAGGCCGATATGGTTGTTGAGATTGCCTTCCGTTTTGAGCGCGGGCCCTCGCTGTTCCAGAATGGATGCGCACATCTCTTTGGTCGTCGTCTTTCCGTTGCTTCCCGTAATGCCAATGAGCGGTAAAGTAAAACGCAATCGGTGCCAGGCGGCCAAGGCTTGGAGCGCGGCCAGCGGATCGACAACCAGAATAAAAGAAAAGGTCTTCAGCAGCGGACGCCATCGCGCCTTTCGTTCGGCAAAGGCCGCGCGCGACACCAGGGCGCCGATTCCTTTTTTACGAAAGGCCTCTTCGACATAATCGTGTCCATCGAAATGCGGGCCGGACAGGGCGATGAAAAGCGCCTTCGGCGCGAGGGTACGGGTATCGATCGAAAAGCCGTCAAGCGTCTTCTGTCGCTCGGAATGGCCTTGAAGGCTGCCTCCACTGCCGGTCAAGACCTCATCGAGGGTCCACATCTTTTCCTTTTCGATCCGATTGCAGTCGTTGCTTCAGGGCGGATCGCGCCTCTGTACGGTCGTCGAAGGGCAGGCGTTCGCTTCCGATTTGCTGATCGCTTTCGTGGCCTTTTCCTGCGATGACCACGACATCTCCCACGTCCGCCAGATCGATGGCGCGCCGGATGGCTGCGCGCCGGTCGGCGATTTTTTCGTAATCCATCCACCGCCCGATGTCCGATTCGAAGCCTTTTTCAACTTCACGGAGTATGGCTTCCGGGTCTTCCCTTCTGGGATTGTCGGACGTTAATATGATTTTATGGCTCCATTCGGCGGCGGCCCGGGCCATCTTCGGACGCTTTCCCCGGTCGCGGTCGCCGCCGCAACCGAAGACCGTGATGATCCGTTTGGTCGAAAGGGCCGCGACTGCGGCCAAAAGGCGCGAGAGCGCATCGGCCGTATGGGCGTAATCGACGATGACCGTAAAATCCTGTCCCGCGTCGATTTTTTCGAAGCGGCCGGGAACCGCGCGCATTGCAGCGAGCCCAGCGGCGATGATCTCCGTCGACAAATCGAGCGCCAAGCCCGCACCCAGGGCGGCCAGTAAATTGTAAAGATTATGGCGGCCGACCAAGGGGGAACTGAGTTCGATCACTCCGGCGGGCGTTTGGACCTGCATCGCAATGCCCTGGCTTTTCGATGCAAATCGCAGGGGGTAGATATCCCATTTTTCTTCAATGCCGTACACCCACAGGGGTCGGGACGTTTCTTGAATCAGTCGCCGGCCCCAGGGGTCGTCCCCGTTGACGATGGCCCGGCCCTCGCATTGTTCGAACAGGCTTTTTTTTGCCGTGAAATAGGCCTCCATCGTCAGGTGATAATCGAGATGTTCTTCCGTTAAATTCGTAAAAACGGCCGTTTGAAATCCTAAACCCTCTACACGTCCCTGACTGAGGGCGTGGGAGGATACTTCCATGGTCACATGCGTGATGTCTCGGCTGCGCATTTTCGAAAAGAGCCGATGGAGATCGAGCGGCCCCGGCGTCGTATTGTGGGCGGCCAAGTCTTCGTTTCCCAGTCGATAAGTGACGGTACTGAGCAATCCCGTTTTAAAACCGTTTTGACGAAGCAGGGAATCGATCAGGTAGGCCGTCGTTGTTTTTCCGTTGGTGCCGGTCACGCCGATCAGGCATAAATCATCCGCCGGACGCTCGAAAAAATAAGGCGCAAGATGCGAGAGGGCTACCCTGGAATCGGCAACGCGGACAAGAGTCGGGAGGGCTTTACCCTCTCTCGTTCCGGATAAAACCGCTTGCTCCGAGACCAGGGCGCTTGCGCCGTTTCGAATGGCATCCCCAATAAAGTCGTGGCCGTCGCGTTCCGTCCCTTTGAGGGCGATAAAGAGGGTGCCGCGTTTTACCGTGCGCGAGTCCACCGCAAGATCGTCGATCTCAATATCGCGCCGCCCAAGGCATTCGACCATATTTTTCCTATCCCCTTTTCCACTTACCGAAAATGCGGCGATCCAGTGTTCGAGATTCACGGCCTGGGGCCGATGAGTACCATTGCGCGCGTCATCTCCTTGCCCTCTCGTTCAATTTCCGCGACGCGTTTTACGTTGCCCTTATCGATATCGAAATTTCTTTCGGGAAATTTGGGCGAGGGCGCATCGCGTTGCGGCGGCATCTTCATATAATGGAGGACGTCTTGGGCGATCCGCGAAAAGACTGGCGCGGCGATCTCGCCGCCCCATGCGATGCCCTTGGGTTCGTCGACCATGACTAAAATTGCAAGCACGGGGTTTTCCGCTGGGACAAAGCCGACAAAGGAGCTGACAAATTTATCCCGGGAATAGCGTCCCGTCGTGGTATCGATTTTTTGCGCCGTGCCCGTTTTGCCGGCGACGGCGTAACCGGGGATCGCGGCCAAGCGCGCCGTGCCATACTCGGAGACCACGCCTTTTAATACTTGAGCCATGAGTTCGGAGGTTTCCTCGGAAATGACCCGTCTTCGGATCAAGGGCGCTTTTTGGCGATCGCCTGGATCGTCGCGCGTTTCTTTAACGATGCGCGGGGTCATCAGCCAGCCGCCGTTGGCGATGACGGAGGCCGCCGCAACCATCTGAAGCGGGGTGACGCCGATTTCCTGGCCGATGGCAATGGAGGCGAGCGATCGGCCGGACCACTCCTTCCGGGGACGCACCATGCCTGGGGATTCTCCGACGAGGTCGACGCCGAGCCGTTCTCCAAAACCGAAGGCGCGCACATAATCCGACAGGCGTTCTGGGCCTAAGACCTCGGCGACCTTGATCGTGCCGATGTTGCTCGATTTGGCGATGACCTGGCGGAAGGACACGGTTCCGATCGCGTTGTGATCGTGGATGACCGTCCCTTTCACCGGATAGGTCCCTTCTTCGCAATCGACCAAATCGTCCAGGCCGATGAGGTTTTCTTCGAGGGCTGCGGCAGCGGTCACAATTTTAAAGGTCGATCCCGGCTCATAAAAATCGGTAATCGCGCGGTTTCGCCATTGCGCGGGCCGCGAGGTCTTGACCCAATTGGGGTCGAACTCCGGACGAACGGCCATGGATAGGATTTCGCCACTCCAAGGATCCATAATGATAACGGTCCCGCCTTCCGCACCCGTTTTCCGAACGATGGCGTCGAGTTCGCGCTCGCTGATATATTGGATGACTTCGTCGACGGTGAGGGTGAGATCGCTGCCCGGAGAGGGGCGAACATAGTTAAACCCTTTCGGAAAAATGGAATGGCCGTAGGCATCCCGTTCCAAAATGAGTCCGCCATTTTTCCCTTGGAGGGTAGCGTTAAATTTCCGCTCGATGCCCTCTAGGCCCTGGTTGTCGAGGCCGGCGAAGCCGAGCAAATGTCCGAAAAGAGAACCCTTTGGATAGACGCGTTTGCTCTCGGCGATAAATCCGATGCCTTTGATATTTTCTTTCTGGATCTCCGTCATTTTTTCGGGGCTTATTTTTCGATGAAGCCAAGCGAATTGTCCCCCTTTGCGGAGTTTTTGAAGGATCTCCTGCTGCGGAATGCCCAAAATAGATGCCAGCCGGCGGGACACGGGAACGGGCTCCTTGATTTCTGCGGGTATGGCGTAGACGGAAGGGCGTTCGGTGTTGAGGGCGAGTACCCTGCCTTTCCGATCATAAATCGTCCCCCGTTCTGCCTCGAGTTCGATACTTTTTTCCTGGGCCTGTTGCGCGCGAGCACGCCATTCTTTATGTTGAAACCCTTGAAGATAAACCAGGCGGAGCAAGACCAAGACGAAGCCCAAGGTCATCAAGGCAAAGATGGCGTAAAAACGCGGGTGCTTAAAAACCGTTTTCGGTCTTTGGATCATAACAAGACCTCCTGAGGTTTGGGGCATCGGTTAGGACCATAATGAGCGGATCGGGACAAGTCCTTGTCTTGTTTGTGAAGTATTTTCAAGGCCGCCTGATAGATTGAATGATTGCCCGTGTTTTTCATGGTGATCTCTTTTTTCGTCCCGGGAAAAGGGAGCGAAGGCCAAATGCGATTGCTGTTTATTCCCGTGTCTACTCTTCTTTTGGCTCACCTTGTTCTCGGCTTGCGACATAGACCCGTTGTCCGGGAGCGGGTGATTTCATGTGGAGTTTTTCCAAGGCAATGCGTTCGATCCGTTCTGCAGCGCTGAGGGAGGCGATTTCGGCAATCAATTCTTTTTGATGACGGAGCAAGCGGTGTTTTTGCTGCTGGAGGGCTTCCGTTTCATAACCGATTTGAATCATCGCGTTCCGTTGCCAAACGGCGAAAAAGGCAGTGAGAACCATGGGGACAATCAGCAAGAGTAATAGCGTCATACGGCGCATCTTCAAGCCCTAGGCAGCCCGTTCCAAAACCCGAAGCTTGGCGCTTCTGGCGCGCCGGTTTCGAGATATTTCGGCGGGGTCTGCCGTCTGCGGTTTTTTATAAAGGTTGATAAACCGTTTTTCCGAAGTGACTTCTTTTTTCTGAGACCAACATTTGAAACAGTGTTTGACGGCGCGGTCTTCAAGGGAATGGAAGGAGATAACGACGAGGCGTCCGCCCTGGGCGAGCAGCGCAATCGCCGCGGACAGCCCGGCTTCGATCTGGGCGATTTCGTCGTTGACCACCATTCTCAAGGCCTGAAATGTTCGTGTGGCCGGATGGATGCGCCCGTGCCGAAAGCGGCTTGGGACGGCGCGCCAAATGATCTGTTCTAATTCCTCCGTTCGCCGGATCGGCCCTTCCTCGCTTCGATGTCGTATAATCCCGCGCGAAATGGCGGTCGCCCAGCGTTCTTCTCCAAAGGTTTGGATGATTTCCTTGAGCTCCTTTTGAGACAAGCGATCGACCCAATCGGCGGCGGTCGGGCCGGATTCGACATCCATGCGCATATCGAGCGGTCCGGGTTTCTGAAAAGAGAAACCGCGCTCGGCTTGCTCCAATTGATAAGATGAAACGCCGAGGTCGAAGAGAAAGCCGTCGGCTTCCTCGACATTCAGCTTTTTCATGATGTCGGCGAGTTCCCGAAAGCTCCCTTTTTCAAGGTGCACCCGATCCGATAGCGGTTTGAGTCTTGCTCTTGCCTGTTCCAGGGCGCCGGCATCCCGGTCGATTCCGATGAGTTTGCCGTAGGGTGTCGTGGCCGCTAAAATGGCTTCGGCATGTCCCCCCAAACCGACGGTGCAGTCTACGTAGCGTTTGTTAGCTCCCGGCTTACAATTGAGGCCGGCCAAAACGGCGTCGACCATGACGGGCTGGTGGAAAATGGTTTTCGCGTCAGGCGCTTCTTCAGTTTGTTCATGCTGTGTCATAAAAACCCTGATGATTACATGCCAAGCTGGGCCATGGCTTTTTGAATCTCGTTCGGGTTTGCAGTCGTCAGGTTGTCTTCTTCCGACCATCGCTCCACATTCCAGATCTCGATTTTGTGATCCATCCCGATCAGGCAGGTTTCTCCGTTGAGTTCGGCATAGTCTCGAAGCGGTGGCGGGACGAGTATTCTCCCCTGTTTGTCCAAGGTGCAGGGCATGGCGCGTGAATATAAGAAACGTAAGAAACGTCTTACTTCTGGGTCCATGGAGGGTAATTGTTTTGCTTTTTCTTTAAAATTGTTCCATTCTAATGAAGGATAGAGGACGAGGCAGCGGTCGAGGTGTCTCGTGAGGACGAGTGTGCCGTCGGGGGTGGCATTGATCGCTTCGCGAAATTGTGTCGGAAGGTTGAGCCGACCTTTTACGTCGATGTTATGTTGAAACATCCCCATGAACATTTTGCTAGAATTCCCACCACTTAAACCCACTTAGTCCCACTTCTCTCGAATTATACAGCGTGCTTTTTCAATGTCAAGCACAAAAACGGGTAAATGATGGGATTCTATTGAATATTTCGTCGCACTTTCCCTCTCATTTTTATTAATGTATGTCCTCTCCATCCCCAGGATTCTTGTCCTTTCTTCCAAGCTGAGAAACAAGCGGAAAAAAACAGCTGAAGAAAGAGGAATATGTTAAGATGGCGGCCATCTGGGGGGGGGCGTCATGGGAGGATTTGTCCCCCCCAAAAATGGCCTGCGATGCGGTACAGAGGCGATTCAATGCGAAAGACCTGATTCGATGAAGAATAGCTTTGATATCTCGACAGAAAATCTCTGGGAGTCCGTCGCCGATTTGCGATCGCGGCTTTCTTTTTTAAAGGCCCTCGAAGACGCCTATCCCGAAAGCGAAGTCTACCTCGTGGGGGGGGCGGTGCGGGATCTCCTTATTCGCCGTGAGACCAAGGATTACGACTTCTTGGTGCGACGCATCCCCGCCGAAACCCTGGGGGCCTTTCTGAAAAAACACGGAAAGGTAAGCTGGGTGGGAAAGCAGTTCGGCGTGTTTAAGTTTTACCCCAAGGATCTTGAGGTCGAAGAGGCCATCGACGTCGCGCTTCCGCGAACGGAGGCCTCTTTTTCGCACAGCGGCGGCTATCGCGATTTCGATATCGTCAGCGATCCCGAGCTTCCCGTCGAGGCCGACCTGGACCGACGGGATTTTACAATGAATGCCATTGCGGCCGATCTCAAAAATCGACGCCTCATCGATCCCCATGCGGGGCAGAGCGACCTCAAGGCGGCGCGTCTGCGGACCGTGGGAGAGGCCGCGCTTCGTTTTTCCGAAGACACTTCTCGCGCCCTGCGGGGCTTGCGCTTTGCCGTGCAACTCGACCTGACTTTCGAAGCGGAAAGTTGGCGTGCCCTGAAGGGAGCCATCACCGTCCTCGGCACTAAGCGCGACGACGGGACTTGGGTTGTGCCGAGGGAAACCATCGCGAAAGAATTAATTAGGGCGATGATCTGTCATCCGGCGCGGGCCTTCGATCTGTGGGACGAAAGCGGGGCCTTCGCCGAATTAATTCCCGAACTTCTCCAAATGAAAGATTGCCCGCAACCAGAGAATTACCATGCCGAGGGCGATGTCTGGACCCACACGCGCCTGGCCTTGTCACAGCTGAGTTCTCCTGAATACCGGGAAGCGTTTCAGGGGGACTACGATGCCGAGACGGTTTTGGCCGTTTTGTTTCACGACATCGCCAAGCCGGTCACGATACAGACTCCCGAGAGAGACGGTGTCGACCGTATCCGTTTTAACCAGCATGATCAAGTCGGCGCGGCGATGACGAAACAAATCGTCCGGCGACTCAAACTGTCGACCTTTCAAAAAGGGAGCCGCTATGCCGTCGATGAAGGCGCATTGTGTTGGCTCGTCGAGCGGCATTTGATCCTGGTTCAAGGCGAAATCGACAAGATGCGCGCCGCGACCATCGAGCGCATCTTTTTAAATCCGCAGCACCCCGGCCAAAAGTTGTTGCAGCTCATCTATTGCGACGGCAAGGCGACAGTTCCCAAAGACCCTCAAAACCATCTGTCGCACTATGCCTTAATGAAGGCGCGTATCGAAAAAATAAAAGCGCTTGCGACCGAGCGGGACAAAATTCCACCCCCGCTTTTAAGCGGCCGCGAGCTGATGGCGCTTTTGAAAATTCCGTCTGGGCCCGAGGTCGGAAGCTATTTGACCTTGATTCGGGAAGAGCAGCTTTCAGGAAGGGTGTCCACTCGGGAAGAGGCGATTGCATTGATCAAAAAATCCAGAACGGAGTCAAGGGATTTGGGCGAATAGGCGCGGCGGCGCGATGCCCGAATCGTTGACAAGCCCCAGGGCCGATGCTACTATCTGGCCGCGCGACCGATGAAAAAAAAATCCCCTTATAAAGACACGCTTCACCTTCCGAAGACTGATTTTCCCATGCGGGCCAATCTCGCCCAACGCGAGGTGACCCAGTTGGCCGACTGGGAAGCGGCGGACCTGGAGGGCCAGTTGCAGGCCCAGAACCTTGGGCGGGAAAAGTACATCCTGCACGATGGCCCGCCCTATGCGAACGGCCATATCCATATCGGCCACGCCCTTAATAAAATTCTAAAAGACATGATCGTGAAATCCCGGACGATGAGCGGTTATGCCGCGCCCTATGTCCCGGGCTGGGATTGTCACGGATTGCCCATCGAGCATCAGGTGCTCAAGAATCTTGGCCCGAAGAAACACGCGCTGTCGAAGCTCGAAATCCGCCAGCTGTGCCGCGACTATGCCCAAAAATTTGTGGAGATTCAAAAAGAAGAATTCAAGCGCTTAGGCGTCGGCGGTGATTGGGCGCATCCCTATCTAACCTTGACGCCGGATTATGAGGCGGCCATCGTACGTGAGTTTGGCAAAGTGGTTGCGACCGGCGGCGTCTACAAGGGGAAGAAGCCCGTCCTATGGTGCGCCTTCGACGAGACCGCCCTGGCCGAAGCGGAGGTGGAATATGCCGACAAGGTCTCGCCTTCTATTTACGTGAAGTTCCACGTGAATGATGTGAAGGGCCTTTTCCCTCCTGATGGCGATCGCGAAACCTATGTGGTGATTTGGACGACCACGCCCTGGACTCTTCTGGCCAATCAGGCCGTTTGTCTGCATCCGGGCTTACGCTATCAAGCGGTGAACACCCCGGCGGGACGCCTCATTGTCGCACAAGACTTAGTCGAACACACCATGCAAGCCTTCGGTTTCGAAAAGGAAGACTATGCGGTTTGCGAGCTTACCCGCCTTGGGAAGGAGTTGGAAGGCCTCGTCTGCCGCCATCCTTGGATCGATCGCGATGCCCCGCTGATCGTGGGCATGCATGTGACCTTGGAACAGGGTACGGGCTGTGTACACACGGCCCCTGGGCATGGGCAAGAAGATTATGAAGTTGGTTTAAAGTACGGCCTCGATGTCTATGCGCCGGTCGATTCCCGCGGGCGATTTACCGAAGAAGCGAGGGGTTTTGGCGGCCTTAAGGTTCAGGATGCGAATGCACAAGTGATTGAAACCTTGAAAGGGCACGATGCCCTACTTTCGGCGGGGGAGATCGCCCATTCCTATCCGCATTGTTGGCGCTGTAAAAATCCCGTCATTTTCCGGGCAACCGAGCAATGGTTTATTTCGATGTCCAAAAACAGCCTGCGGGAACGCGCGATCAAGGCCATCGAAAACGATGTGGTTTGGATTCCGAAATGGGGGAGAGACCGGATATTGGGCATGATCGAAAACCGCCCCGATTGGTGTATCTCCCGCCAGCGGGTCTGGGGTGTGCCGATTGTGGCCTTCAGCTGCTGCGATTGCGGCGCTGCGTTCGCCACGAAAAAGATAGCCGATGCGGTCGCGGACCAAATGGCAAGGGAAGGCGGAAGCGATATCTGGTATGCGAAAACGGCCTCGGAATTATTGCCCGAAGGGACCGTTTGCCCCAAATGCGGCGGCGGCCATTTCGAACAGGAGCAAGATATTCTCGATGTTTGGTTCGAGTCGGGCGTTAGCCATGCGGCGGTTTTAAAACAGCGGGCGGACTTGGCCTGGCCGGCCGACCTCTACTTGGAGGGCTCGGACCAACATCGCGGCTGGTTTCACAGCACCATGCTGGCCGCCTTGATGACCGACGGCCGAGTGCCTTACAAAGCCGTGTTGACGCATGGATTTGTTGTGGATGGCTCCGGGAAAAAAATGTCGAAATCGGTGGGCAATGTGGTCGCCCCCCAAGAAGTGATCAAGGTGCATGGCGCGGACATTTTACGGCTTTGGGTGGCGGCGACCGACTTTCGGGAAGACATCCGAATATCAAACGATATTTTAATCCAAATGGCGGAGGCCTATCGGAAGATCCGGAACACTTGCCGCTTTCTGCTCGGCAACCTGTCTGACTTTCCAAAAGAGGGCCTTTCAAGCTCAGAGGTCGATTACCTAGAAATCGACCTCTGGATGTTGGACCGCTTGGATCTGATTAATGAGAAGGTGCAGAAGGCCTATCAAGATTCGACCTTTCATGTGGTCTTTCACACGCTCAATCATTTCTGCGCCGTCGATCTGTCGTCGTTTTATCTGGATATCTTAAAAGACCGTCTCTACGTCTCCTCAACAAATGCCGCCGACCGCCGGGCGGCGCAAAAAGTGATGCAGGAGGTGCTCCTCACGCTGGTCGGTCTCATGGCCCCGATTCTCTCCTTTACGGCGGAAGAGATCTGGCAGCACCTGCCGACCGGACTGAAGTCGCAATCGTCAGTACATCTGTCGCGCTTTTTACCAGTTAAAAAACAAAGCGAAGCGGAAGCGGGCGAGAAGAAAACACTTTCGGATAAATGGGAGAAACTGATCCGTGTTCGGGAAGAGGTCGCCCGTGCTTTGGAGCAGGCACGTAACGAGAAGAAGATTGGCAGTTCGCTGGAGGCCAGCGTCAGGCTTTATGTCAACGAAAGGTCGGCGCTCCTCGAACAGAAGGCGTTCTTGCCCAGCCTTTTGATCGTTTCGCAGGTGGATCTCGTTTCATTGGACAAAAAGCCGGATGCGGTCCCGACAGTCACCCTGAATGGAGAAACGCTTGCGATAGAGGTACTTCCGGCCCGTGGAGAAAAATGCGAACGCTGCTGGGTCTTTAATGAAGATGTCGGGAGCGATACGGACCACCCCAGCCTTTGCGGGCGTTGCGCAAAAGTGATGCAGGCCGAGGGTATGGATGCGCCGTAGGTACCTTTTCCTGCTCTTCATCGGTTGCGGCACCGCCTTTCTCGATCAGATCACCAAGCGGATGATTCAAACCGAATTTATGCTGCACGAATCCGTTCCGGTGATCGACGGTTTTTTCTCCTTAACCTACATCTTAAATCCTGGCGCGGCCTTCGGTATTTTTTCGGATCAAGGGGCGACCTTCCGCACGATCTTTTTCATGGCCGTTTCAGTAATCGCGCTCACGCTGCTCGCCTTTTTTTTTCGTCAGACCCCGAGCGATGATACCTATGCCCTCGTCGCGATTTCTCTGCTTTTTGGGGGTGCGATCGGCAATATGATCGACCGGATTCGTTTGGGAGAGGTGGTCGATTTTTTGGATTTTTATATCGGGAAATACCACTGGCCGGCCTTCAATGTGGCCGATTCTGCCATAACTGTCGGCGTGTCTTTAATGATGATACAACTTTTTTTTCAAAAGGATAAGGTTGAGGAAGCGGGTTAGGAGACGTTTTGCCTCGGCCTGTAATCGCAAAAAACACCTTGAGGGCGGTCTTAGCTTCGGGTTGAGGACTCGACTGCGCTAAGGCGGTTTTCGGATGAACTGTAACGCTTTTCTAAATAGGCGATGATCGCGTCGTCATCGTCCCGAATCATGACCTCTCCGTCGACTAAAGTGGGCACACCCCTCTGCTGAGAAAGCTCGAAGAGTTCCTGTCTTTCTGCTCGGTTGCGCGGGACCTCGACAGTGCGATAAGCGATCCCTAATCTTTTAAATTGTTCCCGAACGCGGCGGCAATAGAAGCAAGTCGCCGTTTGATAAAGCGTGATTTCGCGCTTCTCCATAGATTTTTCCTTCCTTTTGTTATGGTCCTTTAACCCATTTCGGGTTAGTTGACCGAAGCGAGTTGGTATTTTTCACGGTTCTCCAAAATCGTGGGATCCAGAATTTCTCCACAAACCAGACAACGCACCCCGTAAAAATGGAGATGTCCTGTGCTGTCTTTAAGATCTTGAAGCCGATCCGTGACCATCAAGCCGCCACATCTTGGACATTTCATCTGAATCCTCCCTTCCCTTGTTGTTGCCGACCCTATTTTTAATCCGCGATCTATCTATCCATAGATAGATCGCCTTAGCAAAAAAATAATCATGATGTTAATAAAATCAAGACCCACCTCCCGGCATCTTCGATACGATCTACAGAAGACGTTCTCGCTACGAGCATGGCCCCTTCGAAGGTATGGAAAATATTACGTGCGTTTTGCTTAAGATCGCCGCACTCTCGAAATTCTCCCGTCTCGATGCCTTCTTGGATGACCTCCGTCAGCCAGGCCTCGTGCGTATCGATAAATAAACAGACCCCCGCGCGAATTTCCTTGGGTAGGCCTTCGAGGTCGGAGGCCAGGCTGGCGCACAAACAAATGCGTCCACCTTTATTAAAGGTTTCAACAAACATGTTGGCATAGGCCATTAACTTTTGTTTTGCCGAGGTTCCTTTATTTAATTCATCGAGTTTTTGGAGAAATATCTTGTGGTAGCTCAGCAAGACCGCTTTAACCAAGTCTGCTTTGGTGGGGAAGTGGTAGTGTATGCTTGAGGTCTTTATGCCGATTCGCTGGGACAAATCACGGTAACTAAAGGCGTGATAACCCTGTGTCTGTAACAATTCTTGTGCGACATTGATAATATTTGAGGCCGTTAGCGAATGACTCATGGCCCCATTCTACCTATCTATAGATAGATAGTCAACAGGTTTTTTCACTCAGTGCTCTGTGCGGTGCTAGCAATCCCTTCGCGGAAGTCAAGGCTTGGCTATTGGCTAAGAATTTGAAATGGCCGTTATTTCGCAGTTGACGCCGCAATTAATTTGAATATGTAAGGGTGTGGTCTTGACTCAAATAGCGTTGTGCGCCCTATTGTAGAAGTAGTGAGATTTCAATATCCTATTTGTCGCGATTTTTTATTCGTGTCGAGCGTCCTTTATCGCTGAAAAAAGGGGGCGGGGTATCAATGCTAAAAAAATGCTATGACAGAATCATCCTCGAGTACCCAAAGTGGATGCTTCTCCTTTTTCTTGGCGTAGTGAGTTTCTTGGCATACGAGGCCACTAAGCTCGAGATCGACGCCTCGGCCGAGAGCCTCATCCTAGAAGACGATCAAGACCTTAAGCTAAGCCGGCTCATCAATGTGCGCTACGGCAGCCCCGAATTTTTGGTGATCGCTTACTCGCCGGAGGAAGACCTCCTCTCAGATAAAACACTTGGTGATCTAAAGGGTCTCAGTGACGCGCTAAAGCGTTTAGAGGGGGTGGAATCCGTTGTGAGCGTGCTGGATGTCCCTCTGCTGGAAAGTCCCCCCCCTGCCGGTTAAAGAGACCGTCCAACAAATACGGACGCTGGCGTCTCCCGATATCGACAGAACGCTCGCCCACCGGAAACTCCTCAACAGCCCCATCTACCAAAACCTGCTCGTCAGTCCCGATTTTAGGACCATGGCCCTTCAGATGCACCTCAAAGAAGACAAGATCTTCCGGGAGCTTTTAAACCGTCGAAACGCGTTGAAGGAAAAGCGCAGGGAGACGAAGCTGGACAAGCCGGAACAACGTGAGCTTCAAGAGATCGAGGCCACATTCAAGGCGCACCGGGATGCCACGCGGATCGGACAACACAGGCTAATCCACGATATCCGCGCGGTCATGGAGAAATATAAACCGGATGCCAAGCTCTTCCTCGGCGGGGTCGCCATGGCCTCCGACGACATGATTACATTTATCAAGCACGATCTGAAGATCTTTGGGACGGGGGTCATGATTTTCCTGATGCTCATCCTTTGGTTCATCTTCCGACAGATACGATGGGTGCTTATTCCCTTTCTTTGCTGTTTTATATCGCTCGTCGTAACTTGCGGTTTCCTCGGGATGTTTGGCTGGGAGGTCACCGTGATCTCCACGAACTTCATTTCGCTTCAAATCATCATCACTCTTTCGGGCACCATCCACCTCATTGTGCGCTATAGGGAGCTTGTCCTCGCCGATCCGAACGCCACGCAAAAAGAGCTTGTCCTCGACACGGTTTCTTCCATCGACAAGCCTTCGCTTTACTGCGTGTTGACCACGATGGCCGGTTTTGGCTCACTCGTGCTCAGCGATATTCTTCCCGTGATCAATTTTGGTTGGATGATGACTTTGGGCGTTGCCTTCTCGCTCATCATCACCTTCCTCCTTTTTCCGACTGTGCTGATGCTTTTAGCGAAGACACAACCGAACATGGCCTTGAGTCGCATTTTCGATTGACCCGGCGTCTGGCCGTGCTGACGGAGCGGCATGGGAAAATAATTCTAGCGTCCGGGTTGATTCTCCTGGGACTCAGCATTGCCGGGATGACGCGACTGTTCGTTGAAAACAGCTTCATCAACTATTTTAATAAGACGACGGAGATTTATCGTGGCATGACGGTTATCGACAGGGCGCTCGGCGGGACCACCCCGCTTGAGGTCCTGGTTGATTTTAAAGAGGAGGGCGGGACGCCGGTCCCTGCGGATCTAGCTCAGGGCGGGCCGGACAATACATTTTCCGATTTTGAGACAGAGTTTGAGGCGGAGAATAAGAAAGCCCAGTACTGGTTCACCCCTCAAAAGATGGACGAGGTGGAGCGGATTCATGATTATTTAGATGCCATCCCCGAAACCGGAAAAGTCCTCTCGCTAGGCACGATGCTGAAGGTCGGGCGAACGCTTAACCAGGGGGTCTCGCTCGACAACTTCCAGATGGCCCTGCTCTACAATGACCTTCCCGACCGCTTCCGAAAAATTCTATTAAGTCCCTATGTCTCCGTCGAGAATAACCAGGTCCGGTTCGCGATTCGAATCCGGGATTCAGACCCCACGTTGAGGCGCGACGCGCTGATTAAACGGATTCGACGGGAGCTGCCGGAAAAGACAGGTATCGCACCGGAGAGAATCCATGTTGCCGGTCTCATGGTGCTCTATAACAACATGTTACAGAGCCTATTCTCCTCGCAGATCCTGACGCTGGGCGTTGTCTTGGCGGCCATTCTATTGATGTTCCTGCTTCTCTTTCGTTCGCTCAAGATCGCCCTCATCGCGATCTGCCCCTGCCTCATTTCCGTCCTCTCCGTCCTCGGTTTCATGGGTTGGATGAAGATGCCGCTCGACATGATGACCATTACCATCGCCTCCATCAGCGTCGGCATCGCGGTGGACGACACGATTCATTATATCCACCGTTTCCAACATGAGTTTCAAAGCGGCAGCGGGCGATATGTCACCATGATGCACCTCTGCCACGGCAGTATTGGCTACGCCATGTCTTACACCTCCGTGGTTATCATTGTCGGATTTTCCATCCTAAGCCTCTCGAATTTCATCCCCAGCGTTTATTTTGGACTTTTGACCGGCGTCGCGATGCTCTTCGCCCTCTCCGCCAACCTGTGCCTGCTTCCGAGACTCATTATTCTCATTCAGCCTTTCGGGGCAGAATCGCAAACCCCTTTAAACGAAGCCCATAAAGATAAGAACTGTAGATTTTTAAAGAGAACATGTCGTATAAGTTGTGGCCACACTTATGATTGAAAGGCTTGTTTTCATCTGTGTGAATTAAAGCAATAAAGAAAGAACGAGGTTTGAAATGAGTTTTGATGCCTACTTGACCCTGGGGATTGTGTTTCTGATCTTCATCGCACTCGTGAAGAACCTGTCATCGCCCGAAATTCTTTTTTTGGGGGCGACAGCATTTTTGGCTTTAGTCGGTATCATTACCCCTTCCGAAGCCTTCGGCGGTTTTTCCAATGCAGGAATGCTGACGGTGGCCACGCTCTTTGTGGTTGCTGCGGGTCTTCGTGAAACAGGCGTTTTGGATTATGTCGGGCATTATGTCCTAGGGGACGCAAAATCGGAGAAAGGGGTCTTGGGGTGTCTCGCCGGCGTGGTTTTGCCCATGTCGGCCTTTCTGAACAACACGCCGATCGTGGCCATGTTCGTCCCGGTTGTCCTGGATTGGAGCCGCCGGCACCGCGTTTCTCCGTCAAAACTTCTTATCCCCGTATCCTATTTGGCGATCCTCGGCGGCACCTGTACCCTGATCGGGACATCGACGAACCTCGTCGTCAACGGTTTAGCCATGGAGAGTGGACTCCCGGAGATGCACCTCTTCGAAATCAGCAAAGTCGGCATTCCCTATGCCCTGGTTGGATTTGTCTATCTTTATTTTATTGGAACGCGATTTTTGCCCGATCGCAAGGAGTTGATAGAACAGTTGGGCGAGTCGCGGCGCGAATACCTCATCGAAATGTTGGTGCAGCCCGGCTGCCGACTGGCGGGAAAAACGGTGAAAGAAGGGGGATTGCACGATTTACCCGGTCTTTTTCTGATTGAAATCGACCGAGCGGGAACGGTGATCGGTCCGGTTAGGGCGGACGACATGATCTTCGAAAACGACCGAATCGTTTTTACGGGTGTGGTGGGCGATATTGTCGATCTCGAGCGGATTCCCGGCCTCGTTCCGGTGGCCGATCCGAGCTACGAAATCTCCGCAAGCCAACAACGCGAGCGCAGTTTGTGCGAAGTCGTGGTCTCCGAGCGCTGCCCCTTCATTGGCACCGCTATCAAAGCGGCGAATTTTCGAGAGACCTATGGCGCGGCCGTGGTGGCCGTTCATCGTGGCGGGAGCCGTGTGAAAACGCGAATCGGCAATCTCAAGCTTCGTCCGGGAGACACTTTGCTTTTGCAGGTCCGTCCGAACTTTATACGGGCATTTCGAAACGACCCGTCGTTTTATTTGGTCAGTAATGTTGAAGAGTGGCGGTCGATCCGGCGAGACCGGGCGGGAATCGCCCTGGGCCTCTTCGTTGCGCTCATTGTTTTAATGTCGACCCACGTGATTCCCCTATTGGTCTCGACCACTTTGGTTGCGGTACTGTTTGTGGCGACGGGCTGCATCTCCGCTGGTGACGCCCGTCGAAGTGTGAATCGTCAGGTGCTGATTACGATTGCGGCCTCGTTCGGCCTTGCCGAGGCCCTTCAAAAAACGGGCGCCGCCACCGCCATCGCCGGGTTTCTGGTTCAATCGACTGAAGCCTGGGGCCCGATCGCGGCCTTGGCAGTCGTTTATTTTTTGGGGGCGTTGATCACTGAGCTCGTCACTAACAATGCGGCGGCGGTGTTGCTCTTCCCCTTTTGCATCGAAACCGCCCGCCTGCTCCAAGTCAGTCCGCAGCCCTTCGTCGTGGCCCTGATGCTGGCCGCTTCCGCGAGTTTTATGACCCCCATCGGCTATCAAACCAACATGATGGTCTACGGGCCAGGGGGATACCGGCTGAGCGATTTTCTCCGTATCGGCGGACCGCTCACGGTATGTCTTTGGATCGTGGCCGTGGTCTTGGTGCCGATTTTTTGGCCCTTTTGAAAAGAGAAAAAAAATAGGCCCGAATAATAAGGTCGTGTCCAAGGCCCGGCCCAGAATACGAACCACCTTGATGAGTGCGGGAACAACTGAGGTTGTTGTGTGCCGCGCGGTCTCTTAGAGTTAATGACGATAATTAGATGAGAAGGCTGAGCCACTTCCGAGGGGCTGTGTTGCGCCTTATTTTATAAAAATATAGAACGATAAATTTATTTAAAAAGAGGAGGTTTTTGAAAAAAAAGCGCAGCCTGTGATCTCTCACAAGCTGCGCCGGAGGGATACCAACGCTATGAATTTCTACTTTTGCTCTTGTAGTCTGCGGGCAGCAAAGAGGCCCACCATACCTGCTCCCAATAGGATGAGGGTCGCCGGTTCAGGAACTGAAACTGGAGCCTGCCGCGATCCAACCCAAATGGAGTCATTTCCCGATTGGCCAATGCAAGAGGCGCTTGCACAAGCGATATTTCCAATATGGACCGCAGCGTACAAAAGACCGCTGGAATCCAGAAAGTTGAAATGCCCTGGGTTTAGATTAAATGCGCCTAAAGTGATGGTATCGGAAAAAGGTTCGGTTCCAAGGTTCCCTGGAGGGGGATTCGGGAGTCTCAAATCAAATTTCCCAGTGGAATAACCATTGGCCTGCTTGGCGTTCTCACCGACTTGAACACCGATACTGCTCGTTGTGTTAAATGCGGATGCGTTTGAAAACAGGGAGTCATCGTAGTTCAAGTAAAACGACTGAATTTTGTGAATCCCCAATCCGATAAGATCGACAAAAACATCGACATTGTTTCCATTGTCTGTCAAGGTTAGCGTGCCAAAAGATGCAGACGGGGCACAACCCGAGCCAGAAAGTGTGCAATTTAAATCAAACGAAAGCGCTTCTGCCCTGCGGACCGATACCCCCATGATCATCAGGACGCCCAGCGCCAACGCTGTTAGTTTTCTCATTTTTCTAGTCCTCTCGATAAATACTACAGTGTTAGCCACTTTAATTTTCCTTCATGTACAAGCTTATGCGAATCTAGTAATACAAGGGTTGAGCCAATCATAAGTGATTGATTTTAATGGGTAGTATTTTATAGGCCGACCTTAATAGTGTAAAAGTTTTCGACATCTAATCTTCGGTAGTTCCCCTGAATTACATGAAATTATGTTTATATTTCAATGCGATAGATCACGGAATGGCCAAGGCAATGACACTGTTAATATTTACGTCAGGAAGAATTCATGAAAATTAAGAAATAGTTGCCGGCGCGAGTTGGGATGAGCTCAAGTCCCCATGTGCAAAGCAAAGCAAAGCAATTTACAGCGCTATTGGCGCGTGTTAAGATTCCAAATTGCCGGCATTCATTTTGGATCGAGCCTTCGGTTTTAAACCATGAAAAATCAGACCATTCAAATAAAAGGGGCACGGGAGCATAATCTTAAAAATATCGATTTGGAGATTCCGCGAGACCAACTGGTGGTAATTACGGGTTTGTCGGGATCGGGGAAGTCGTCTCTGGCCTTTGATACCATTTATGCCGAAGGGCAGCGGCGCTATGTCGAATCGCTCTCCGCCTATGCCCGCCAGTTTCTCGATAAAATGGACAAGCCCGATGTCGATTCCATCGAAGGCTTAAGTCCAGCGATTTCGATCGAGCAAAAAACCACCAGCCGGAATCCCCGTTCCACCGTCGCCACGGTCACCGAAATCTACGATTATTTCCGGCTCCTCTTCGCCCGCATCGGGCGGCCCTTTTGTTTCCAATGCGGCAAAGCGATTACCTCGCAGACCCTCCAGCAGATGGCCGATACGATCCTTCAGTTTCCCGAAGGCGAGAAAATTCATCTTTTGGCCCCGATTGTCCGGGCGCGGAAGGGGGAATATAAAAAAGAACTCCGTTCCGTCCGTCAGAAGGGCTTTGTGCGGGTGCGCATCGATGGCGAGATGATCGATTTGTCGTTGGAGGAAAACGCAGCAGTCCAAGACAAAAACAAGAAGCACGATATCGAGGTGGTCGTGGACCGCTTAGTGGTGAAGGCCGGGATCGAACGGCGTTTGGCCGATTCCCTCGAATTGGCCACGAAGATGGGCGACGGCATCGTCCTCGTGCTCAAGGGCGACGAAGTCGTGCTTTTTTCGGAACACTTGGCCTGCATCGACTGCGGCGTGAGTTATCCGGAAACCGAACCGCGCCTTTTTTCCTTCAATTCTCCGCAGGGGGCCTGTACTGCCTGCGACGGGATTGGCATGAAGCTCGATGTCGATCCCGAATTGGTGGTGATGAACCCTAAGCTTTCCTTAAGCGAGGGGGCGATAAGACCTTGGGCGAAGCGGGCCTCTATTTTTTACGATCAAATCTTCGCGGCCTTGGCGGAACATTACAGATTCGATCTGGCGACGCCGTTTCAAAAATTGAAACCGAAACATCGGGAGGTCCTGCTCTACGGCTCCGGACGGGAGCGGATTTCTTTCCGTAGTATTCGGGACGGCAAGGATGAGTCCTATCTGCGTCCCTTCGAGGGGGTTATTCCCAATTTGGAACGGCGCTACAAAGAGACCGATTCGAGCTACATCCGTCAAGACATCGAGCTCTATATGTCGAAGCACCCCTGCTCAGCCTGCAAGGGGGATCGTCTCAAACCGGAAAGCCTGGCGATTCAGATTGCCGGGCAGTCGATCTCGGGATTAACGAAGCTGTCGATTAAAGACGCGCTTGCGTTTATCGATACCCTGGCCTTGACGGAACGGGAAAGGCGAATCGGCGAGCGCATTTTGAAAGAGGTACGGGAGCGCCTTGGTTTTCTCGTCAACGTGGGGGTCGATTATCTCACGCTCGATCGGGCGGCGGGAACGCTTTCGGGCGGGGAGGGTCAGCGCATTCGTTTGGCGACACAGATCGGATCTTCCCTCGTCGGCGTGCTCTACATACTAGACGAGCCGAGCATCGGTCTGCACCAGCGGGATAATCTGCGCCTGCTCGATACCTTGAGAAGATTACGCGATCTCGGCAACACGGTCTTGGTGGTGGAGCACGACGAAGAGACGATCCAAAGCGCGGATTGGGTCATCGACATGGGACCGGCGGCAGGCATCCACGGCGGGGAGGTGGTGGCCGAGGGGACGCCGAAGGCGATTGTTGAAGCGGCCGATTCGCCGACGGGCCGGTATCTCTCGGGGAAAGAGCGGATCTCGCTTCCGCCACGTGCCCGTAAGGCGAAGAAGTTTATCAAGATCAAGGGGGCCTCGGAAAACAATCTAAAGAAGATCGATGTGGAGATCCCCATCGGCCTCTTTACCTGCGTGACGGGCGTGAGCGGGTCCGGCAAATCGACCCTCGTTTTAGAGGTGCTTTATAAGCATCTGGCGCAAAAGCTTTATCGCAGTTCCGACAAGTCGGGCGCCTGCCTCGGCATTTCGGGGATAGAGGAGATCGACAAAGTCATCCACATCGACCAGGCCCCCATCGGACGCACGCCGCGCTCCAATGCCGCCACCTATACCGGCGTGTTTACCTTTATCCGGGATCTCTTTTCGCAGCTCCCCGAGTCTCGGATGCGGGGCTACAAAACCGGGCGCTATTCCTTCAACGTAAAAGGCGGCCGCTGCGAGGCCTGCCAGGGCGACGGGCTCATCAAGATCGAGATGCATTTTCTGCCGGATGTTTACGTCATCTGCGAGGTCTGCAAAGGGCGGCGCTACAACCGAGAGACCCTCGACATCCATTACCGGGAGAAGAGTATCGCCGATATCTTGGAGATGACCATCGAGGACGCGATGGTCTTTTTTAAGGCCATTCCTTCGATCTACTCGAAGCTGAAGACCTTGGCGGCCGTGGGTTTGGGCTATATCCACTTGGGCCAGTCGGCGACGACCCTCTCCGGCGGCGAGGCGCAGCGGATCAAGCTTTCCAAGGAACTGTCCAAGCGGGCGACGGGAAAGACGGTCTACATTCTGGATGAGCCGACCACCGGCCTCCATTTTGCCGATATTCAGAGGCTGCTGAATGTTTTAAATCGCTTCGCCGAATCGGGAAACACCGTGATCGTCATCGAACATAATCTCGACGTGATACGCAATGCCGATTGGATTATCGACCTCGGCCCCGAAGGGGGATTCGGCGGGGGTGTTGTGGTCGCAACCGGCACGCCCAAGCAAGTGGCCAAGGTCGCGGCGTCTTACACCGGCCGGTTTTTAAAGAAGATGATTTAAGGATGCATTGCCGTCAAGAGCGACAAAGCCAATCAACACGACGATCCTTTTATCGGACGACGAGTTCCCTATGCATCCCCTTCTTGTAGTGGTCTATCGTTTCGCCCTCTTCTTTTTCAACGATTTGGCAGGAGAGTTCGTAGCGTCCGGGAGGGAGCTGTAGGGTCAGCTCTTTACCCGTTCCGGGCGCGATCGCTTCAATTTCGCCCATTTCCTTAAACAAACCCCCTTCTTTTTTCCGGACGACGAGTTCGTGTTCCTCCGTGTCCACGTTCTTCGCCACGAATCGAATCGGGCCGGAGGCAGCGGTCTGCGTCTTTGCGCGAACGGAAAACGATTTGAGGCGAACTTCAAGCTCCACCGTTGAATCCGCAAAAACTGGGACAAGGAAAATCAGCGATGAAAAACAGAATACGTATAGGCTTTTTTTCGGCAGGGGCACTTTCATTGAAACCTCCTTCTTGATCATTGGAAACACTCCAGTGCTATTTTAGGCACAAGGCTTTCGAATATAAAGCTCAGACCCTGGCTAGATTGCCAACTATCTACTATATGAATATGAGAATCATTATCAAACTTAAGGTCCTAATTTACACGGTCGCATGCTTCTCGTCAAGTTCATTTACGGCCGACTTTCCCAAGCGGAATTGCCAAGGGGACACGGCGGGCAAGGGAGAGGAATCAGTCGAATCGGAGAAATTCTGTCTCCGCCGATAGCGCGTGATGTACAAAAAATAGGAATGACGGGCGGAGGTCATCTCCAATAAAGGACTCACCGGGGCCTCGCGGCATCGAATCGGAGATAAGTCCATAGATTGCTGTTGGTTTCGTTGACCTTTTCGGGGGCAATGGGGTACTATTCCGCAATTGTTTTCACAGATCGTTTGAATGCCGCCGCGGCGTTTTTTAATATCTGCTCATCACCGGAGTTGGGATCAACTGTTTTTATATCGCGAGAGGGGGCCAAAAACCGCATGACACAATCGGCTTATAAGAAGGCAGGGGTGGATGTCGCCGCGGGGAATCAATTGGTGAATCGGATTAAACCCATCGTCCGTTCGACCTTTCGGCCCGAGGTAATGGGCGGTATCGGCGGCTTTGCCGCGCTCTTTTCGCTCCAGTCAAAAAAATACAAGTCGCCCGTGTTGGTGTCCGGGACCGACGGGGTGGGAACCAAACTCAAGATTGCTTTTCTAAGCGGACGCCACGATACGGTGGGCATCGACTTGGTGGCCATGTGTGTGAACGATGTGGTGGTCACCGGCGCGGAGCCGCTTTTTTTTCTCGATTATTTTGCGACCGGAAAGCTCGAACCCGATCAGACGGTTCAGGTCATCCGAGGCATCGCCAAAGGCTGCAAGGCGGCAGGCTGCGCCCTCATCGGAGGCGAAACAGCGGAGATGCCCTCCTTTTACCCGCCGGGAGAATACGACTTGGCCGGATTCGCCGTCGGGGTGGTCGAGAAAAAAAAGATCATCGACGGACGGAAAATTCGCCCGAAAGACATTTTAATTGGTCTGCCTTCTTCCGGCCTCCACAGCAATGCCTTTTCGCTCGCGAGAGCCGTCTTTTTCGAAAAGATGGGCTACACCGTTCGCACCCAAATCGAGGGTCTTTCTAAACCCCTCGGTGAGGTCCTGTTGACGCCCACCTTTATCTATGTACGATCGATTCTTAATTTAATAAAAAGTGTTACAGTTAAGGGGGCCGCGCATATTACCGGCGGCGGTATCACGGAAAACCTGCCGAGGGTGCTTCCCGAGGGCTGCGCAGCCGAAATTCAACTAAGCCAATGGAAGATTCCACCGATTTTTAAGGTCTTACAGCAAATGGGTGGCATCCCCCACGATGAAATGTACGCGACCTTTAATATGGGCATTGGCATGATCCTTGTGGTTGACGAGGTCGATCTCAAGGCGGCGATGTCCACATTGAAGGGCCTTCGCCAAAAGGCCATTGTCATCGGTAAAATTGTAAAGGGCCGTCGAGGCGTGCGTTATGTCTAAGCCGGGCGGCGCGTCGCACACTTTGGTGCTTGGCGTTTTGGCTTCCGGCCGAGGGAGTAATCTTCAAGCCCTGATCGATGCCATCGAAGCGGGACGCTTGCCCGCGCGAATCGCGGTCGTTCTCAGCAATAAAAAAGAGGCCCAAGCTCTGGAACGGGCGAGGAAACACAGCATTAATGGCATTTTTATCGATCCGAAAAACTACGAAAGCCGGGAGGCTTATGACGAGGCCATTTATCGGGATCTCAAAGACCATCGGGTGGGGCTGCTTGTTTTGGCGGGTTATATGCGCTTGTTGACGCCATCTTTGGTTGCGCCCTTTCGAGGCCGAATCATCAATATTCATCCCAGCCTCCTGCCTGCCTTTCCCGGTCTGAATGCACAGCGGCAGGCGCTGGCCTATGGGGTGAAGATCAGTGGGTGTACCGTTCACTTCGTCGATGAACAAATGGACCATGGCCCCATCATCGCCCAAGCCGCTGTCCCGGCATTACAAGACGATACGGAATTAACGCTGACCGACCGGATTCTGGTTGAAGAACATCGGCTCTTGGTCGACGTCGTTCAGCGTTTCGCCGAAGGGCGATTGGCCATTCGGGGCCGGGTCGTAGAAACTGCTTCACCACCTTGTACGGAGGTTATACCATGATCTGTCCGATATGTGGGACGCAACAGCGAGCGGCTGATCGCTGCGTTCAGTGCCACACGCCGATCTCCGAGGAAAAATATAAAGAAGAGAAGGAAGAAGTAGAAGAGTCTTTACCCGACGTCGATCATTCACTGGAAGATTCTTTCACAACGATGCCGACAGCGTCCACTTCCATTTTGGGCGGAAGCGGGAAGCCGCCAGGGCCGCGCGCCGCATTGGGGCCAAGGCCGACGCATGAGACTTATCCCTCCATCTCTTCGCAGGGAAGCCAAAGAGGTCAATCGTCCGATGCCGCAAAACCCTTAATGCAGAAGCGGCCCAAACCCATTCTTGTTGCGACCACGCAAAGAGTGGAAGGGAAACGCATTGGAAAATATCTCGGACTGGTTCATGCCAATGTCGTAGTTGATTTAAGCGATCTTTCCATCTCACCTACGGGAGACGAGTATCAGGTGCAATTTAAGGGAGGGACGATGGATGCGCTAAAGGTTTTAAAGGCAGATGCCGCTGGGCTTGGGGCGAACGCCGTTGTTGCCGCCTCTTTCGGTTTTCACCGCATCGATACGCAAATCATCCTGGTTTCTGCAGTGGGGACGGCGGTAGTATTGGAAGGGCCCAAGGAGGCTTAAATGATGACATGCGGAAGCTTAATATGCCCTAGATTTTAAATGAGTCGCTGCATGGATACTGTTGGTGTTCACTTGTTAAAGGGCATATCGAGTTGGCCTCGTGCATACCAACACTTTTCCCCAACCTCAATGAACCCATTGAAGGCGTCACCCCCACCATCGAAGGCGCAACCCTTTCGGCGATTAGCGATGCACAAGGACAGTTCCAAATTATAGGCCTCCCTGTTGAACCCCTTCGGCTCTTGGCCGACGGCGGCACCGCCCAAGGCCCCGGCACCTGGCCGCGTCTCGAATATGACCTCATGCCCATACCGGGCGTGAACTATCCCATGACCATGCCGATTTACCTATTGCCCTTGGATCTGCCTCAGGGCGTACAGATTACCGAGACCCAGGGCGGCACCCTTAGCCTTCAAGAGATGCCGGGCTTTGAATGAGAGATTGAAGCAGGCTCGGCCACTTTTCCCGACGGCTTCAAAAGCGGCCTGGTCTCCGTCACCCCCGTAAATGCCGATAAGATCCCCATGGTGCCCAACTTCGGGCAGCAGCCCCGTTTAATCGTGACAATTCAACCCGCGGGGGTCCTACCGCCCGCCAAACTCACCTTGCCGAATGTCGATGGCCTTGCTCCGGGAGAGATCACCGAGCTGTATTCCTTCGATCACGATGCCGGGCGCTTTGTCAGTATCGGCCCCGGCGTCGTCAGTAACGACGGCAGTTCGGTGACTTCGGAACCCGGCGTGGGCATTATCAAAGGCGGCTGGCATTGCGGCGGGAATCCGGGGCAAACCGGCTGTTGCGAGGAAACCAGCGAAGGCAGTTGCGCCGATCCGGATCCAACGGACTGTGTGGACAAAGACGGGTCAAGCAGCGCGTGCCGGGCGGAAGACGGGTGTTTTTTTAGAGTCCGGAATGTCTGCGATACTTGTGGGGCGAGTGGTACGAATGTGTGTAATGAAGGCGCTGTCTGTGTTGGTTGTGTGGTCCACTCTATTTCAGGCCCAGACAAGGGCGATGTCAGGCAGGTCTTGGCTTATGTTGCAGATGCCTGTGGCGACGTCAATGGAATGACTTGGTCGGCGAGTCCCGATGCCGATACCCCAACGGCAACCGGTACCACTGCTTTTACGACCAGATTTACATCGAATGGACCTAAGAAGATTACTTTCTCATGTCCGGGGGTTCGAAGTCGGTGAATACAAATATAGGTGCGTTTCCGGTTAATTTCAAAGAGATATCTCGTGAAAAAATTGGGCGTGGCGAACTTAAGTTTGTGTATACATGGGAATCAAGCACTGGCCCTGAAAGTGAGCGTTTGAGCAATTTGAATAAATGCGATGTGGGAGAGATAGTCGAATATGATGGTGCCGGTGATCCTTTTCCCCTCCCAAGCCCTCCTTTTGCCAATAAAACTGTAGATAACCCCACGATAAGAAATGTACTAGGAGGATTTGGTTCCGCACAGGATTTCCAGAAAATCCCAGGTGGTGAATTTGCTGATACTCTAAAAGAAGGATCGTTAAAAGCTACTCAGAGGTTCCGCTATAGATGTTCTGATGTAAATAACGGTAATTGGAATCCCTTATTGGGGCCCTTTACTATTCGTAGATCTGTTGTACAAAATTCTGATGTAAGCTTCAAATATACAGTTACAAAAGATGGAATTTCCAACTTCGCCGGCTCCCGTGGCGATCCCTTTTCCCGCATTAGCCAAAGGCTCCGACCACGCCACTGTGACCATCATCGCCTACACCGACTTTCGATGTCCGCCCTGCGCCAAGGCCAACAGCATTTTGAATCAAGTCATGGAAAGCGACCCCGATGAAATCCGCGTCGTCTACAAGCATTTTCCCTCCCCAATCCACATGGACACCATCCTGGGCCACGAGGCCCTCCTTGCGGCGTCCCAGGCGGAAATCTTGGCAAAAGCTTCTGCCATTCATTTCACTGCAACGACTGTTTTCCGATATAGACATCCAAAACGCGTTTCCAGGCTCGATCTTCTATGAAGATAAAGTGTATTGGATGAATAGAGGATTTCGTTTGCATTGCTTTAAAAAGATTGAGGCGAGAGATTAAGGCAATTGTATCAGGCTGTTTGGTTATGGGCTCAGCCCATCTGATAGTGCACATGGGGTCCTTGTTCGCTTCACTCGCTGAATGCGATGTCGATTAAGGACATAATTTCTGCGGCATAATTTTGGTCTTTAATTTCAACCGGACAGTTTTCTCCGCCGGCGATTTGCCGGATATAGTGATCGATCGTGGCGCGGTCGGGGCAATCGTTGCTCCCGCCGATGGATTGACAGGCCAGGGCCGACCAGGCTCTGGCCACCTCAATGGCATTGTGGAAGGTCGAAAAATCCAAGACGGTCGCATGGCACACACTTGAAACAAGGCCCGCGCCGAAGGCGTCTCCCGCACCGGTCGAATCGATAATGTCTTCGCCGCCGATGAGAGGCCAAGCCAAGACGATGCTGTCTTTTTTATTGCGATGAATGCCGATGGCTCCAAATTTGTCGAGCGTGATGACAGCGGTCATGTCAAGCGACCTGATTTTATCGACCACGTCAACAAGCGTGGCGTTTTTCTTTTTATCGGCAAAAAAGCGTTTGGCCTCTTCAAGGTTGAGTTGAAAGAGATCGATCTGAGGCAGGTACGGAAGCCAAAAATCCAAGCCTAGGGCGATTTGGGTGTTGCCGAAATTGGCGAAGAGCGTCGATTTTCCTTTAAAGGTGTCGATGATAAACTTCGTGCTCTCCGCCGGATGTTTTTCTCCTTTTAAAATGTCTCTTTGAATGTGACCGATCATCACGGCCGAGGGGTAGCCATCTAAGCGATCGAATAAATCCTACACCCTTTGTTGGACATGATCAATGAAGCGATGTCCATTTTGGAGTGCCTGCGTAAAGAGGGTCCGTTGTGCTCCATGAACGACAATCACCGTGCTGGAGGTCTTGATGTCGGGATCGAAAAAGGAAGGGTTGCCCTTTGTGCCGATAAAGCGTTTGGACCGCTCCAGGTCTTTTCTTTTTTCGATTTCGGCTAATAGCGCGGATTGGATTTTTAGGCCGTGTTCGTCTTTTCCGATTGCCAAAATAGGGAAGGCCTCATATCCCGCGCATAAGAGCCTCATGCTATAGTTCAAGCCGCTCCCGCCATAAAGCATACTGAAGTCGGCGGTATGTTTCCGGCCCCATTCGATCTCGCCCCCTCTGGGCCGGAGGACGATTTCCACGGTTCCGCTGCCCACGGTGAGGATGCTGGTATTTTCGAATGGGCCTTTTGATTTTCGTCGCACCAAGGGGAGGACCTTACGTTAAAAAAATAGAGGCCAAGCCGAGAAAAATAAAGAACCCGACGCTGTCGACGGCGGCGGTGGTGATGACGCTGGCGCCGAGGGCCGGATCGCGCCCCAGCTTATGTAAGACAATCGGGACCGACATTCCCATGAGGGCGGCCAAGATCAAGGTCAGCAGCAAGGCCCCGGAGAAGACCAGCGAGAGCGGCAGGCTGTGGTAGACGATATACGCGAACAGGCCGACGACGATGCCGAGGATGACGCCGTTTAATGCGCCGACCCCCAACTCTTTTCGGATGAGATAGGGCGTGTTCTCGTCGTTGATTTGTCCGAGGGTGATGCCCCGGATGATCAGGGCGCCCGCTTGATTGCCGATATTGCCGCCGATGTTTGCGACGATGGGCATCAGGGCGGCGAGTGAAACCAGTTGGGTGATTGTGGCTTCGAACATGCCGATGATCCGCGAGGTGAAGAAGGCGGCAAAAAGATTAATGACCAGCCAGAGGCCGCGGTTTCGGGCGCTGCTGAGAATCGGGGCAAAGAGGTCTTCTTCTCGGCTGATGCCGGCCATGTTGAGCACGTCTTCTGTCGTTTCGTCGCGAATGTAGTCCATCACCACATCGACCGTGAGCCGACCGATTAATTTCCCACGCTCGTTGACCACGGGCGCAGAGACGAGATCGTAGCGTTCGAAGGCTTGGGAGGCCTCGCCCGCATGATCGTTCGGCAAAAATTTGATCAGGTCCGTGATCATGATGTCACGGACAGGCAGATCGGGTTCGTTCAACAATATATTTTGAAGGCTGAGGAGGCCTTTCAGCAAACCGCGTCGGTCGATCACAAAGAGGGTGTCGTTATGGATCGGCAGTTCTTTGAGGCTTCTCAGTTTTTGCGCGGCTTGATCGAGGGTGTCGGTTTCTTGGACCACGACCATTTCGTTGCTCATTAAGAAGCCGACGGTGTCCTCTTCGAAGGCCATCGCGCTTTGCAGCCAGGTGCGATCCTCCGCCGTTAGGGTCTGTTGACGGATGAGCAGCAATTCCTCTGGAATATCGTCCGCGATATAGGCCAGATCGTCGCCATCCATCTGGTTTAAGGCGTTTAGCAGGTCTTCGGATGAGAGCGAGTCGATGAGGTTTTCACGAACCGAATCGGAGACCTCGAGGAGGACGTCACCGCCTCGCTGGGTTTTAATTTGGTCCCAGATGATCATCCGATCATCAAAAGGCAAAACCTCCAGGATATAGGCGATATCGCCGGTATGCAGTTTTTCCAATAGCCCCTGCAATTCGACAAGATGCTGCCGATGGACCAGAGACTCAACGAGGTCTTGGTTGGAGGATGGGGAGCGGTGGACAATGTCTTCGACAAGCTTTTGCTTGTTGAGCAGATCCCGAACCTGGGCGATGTTTTCGTTTAATTTGTCTTCCGTTTGAAGCGATTCCATTGTAGATCCCAGGGTGAATTTTTATTGGATGTCGTTGTGTATGAATATAGAGGCCATGACAAACTCTTATTCTAGATTAAAATATTGTTCAAGGCAAAGGCATCCCGCAGTGCCCGCTCTGGAAAGCCTCTCTAAGGCGTCGATATTATTGGATGTGGAAAGCGATAGTATGGGTCGGCGAATCTCTACAGCACATCGCCGAATAGAGCAGAGGACGCGGCGGGGTTTTAAGATAAAGGCTGAAGGGGGCTTAGGGTCGGTCTTGGAGCGTACGGATTTCTAAAGGGATTGAGTCCATCTTATTCTTGCCGTTAAATGCTGGGGACGCGATTTTTCATGAAAGGCTTGGGCGCTTATCCCTACGACGAAAAAATCCGCTGCAGGTGTCGGCCCGAAAAAAGCGATCCGATCCACGAGGGTGGTTTTCGATGCCCCCGGTCCGGATCTCAATCGGGATGTATTTAGATCCGAGCTTCAGTTGATCGCATTTTTCTCGAGGGGAGAGAGCGATCGTGAGCTGGCCGCGGCTTTAGCTGAGTGCCCGTCCGCATCGCGCCCGATTTCCAAAACGATAGCGCTTCATCTCTCGTGTTAAGAGCAGAATGAGGACGATGCCGAAGAGCCCAATGAGGTCGGCGGATTGTCCGGGCCCTGGCGGGTTCCCGTCGTTCGGGAAAATCATGCCACAACCGCCTCCTCCAGAAGTCGTCTCTCCCTTTTGGTTATTGGGCTGTAAGGTCGTCGCGGTGGCTTGCACCGTAGTTTGAAAGTTGCCTGCTCCGTCGTAGGAGGCGGCGATGTAGTAGTAGGTGGTTCCGTTTTCCAGTCCGACATGGCTCGCTTCGACGGTTTCATTCGCCCTTCCCGTAAAATCGCCCAAGAGGGTGCCGTCTTGCAGGTCATTCGGAAAGCGGTCGGTTCTAAAGGCGATGCGTACGCCCACAAAGTCAGGGTCAGAAGGATTGATCCACTTCAATGCGATATTTCGCAAACCGGATATTGCGGCAAAATTGAGGACGTCGTCCGGCGGTGAGCTGTCGAGTTGCAAGCCGGCGGTAAGAGTGTGGCCGTTCGAAATCGATCTGTTTCCCTGCGCGTCTGCGCTGATAATCTGGAAGTGATAGCGGGTGTTGGATTGAAGCGAGTCGAGTCTTTGCGTATGACTGTTGGAGAGGGTTTGATTCAGGATGGACAGTCGTCCATAGCTGGGCGTTGTGCCATAGGCTATTTGGCCGTCGGCCGCTACGTCGGTTCCCCAAACGATCAGGGCGCTATCGGGAGTAATTTGGGTGATAGCCACGGAAGAGATGAGCGGTCCGATCGTGTTGGCCGCCGCAGTCGTGACGAAGGTGAAATTAGCGGAAGTGGCGACATTGCCAGCGGCATCGTTGCTGATGACGCGGAAGTGGTAGGTGGTCGCTGGGATAAGGTCGAAGAGGGTCCGCGTGTGTTGCGTCGCAGGCGTGTTGTTGAGCGGCGAGACGTATCCGTAACTTGGGGCGGTCCCGTATTCGACGCGGGCATTTGCGGCTTCGTTGGTGCTCCAGCGTATGGTGGCCTCAGTGCTGCCGATCCCGCTGGCCGTAATGGCGGAGAGGACAGGCGGCGTGGTATCGGGGGCCGAAGAGGTTGTGAAGCTAAAGTTAGCCGAGGTGGCCGTATTGCCTGCGGCATCCGTGCTGATGACGAGATAATTATAGCTTGTTCCGGGTGTCAGACCGGAGAGCGTCCGGCTGTGATTCGTTACCCCCGTCATATTGTGTGCGGAGATATTGCCGTAGGCCGTCGTGAGTCCGTAGGCGACTTGCGAAGTGGCCGTCTCATTGGTGACCCAAGTGATCAAGGCTTGCGTGCCGCCGTTGATCCCGCTGGCCGAAATGGCGGAGAGGACCGGTGGCGTGGTATCGAGGGCCGAAGGAGTTGTGAAGCTAAAGTTCCCCGAGGTGGCCGTATTGCCTGCGGCATCCGTGCTGATAATGCGATAGTTGTATACCGTCCCAGACGATAGGCCCGAGAGGGTTCGGCTGTGGCTCGTTACCCCTGAGGTGTTGAGTGCGGAGAAGCTGCCGTAGTCAACCGTGAGCCCGTAGGCGACTTGCGAGCTGGCGGCCTCATTGGTCATCCAAGTGATGATTGCGCCGCTGACTGTGACCCCGGTGGCGGTAATGGCGGAGAGGACAGGCGGCGTGGTATCGGGGGCCGAGGTGGTCGTAAAGGTAAAATTCCCCGAGGTGGCGGTATTGCCTGTGGCATTCGTGCTGATGATGCGATAATTATACGCCATCCCAGACAGTAGGCCCGAGAGGGTTCGGCTGTGGCTCGTTACCCCTGTGGTGTTGAGTGCGGAGAGGCTGCCGTAGGCCGTCGTGAGTCCGTAGGCGACTTGCGAGGTGGCGGCCTGACTTGTGATCCAAGTGATGGTCGCGCCGCTCGTGGTGATGCCACTCACCGCGACGGAAGAGATTACCGGTGGCGTATTGCCAGTGAAGCTTTTACTGGCTTCAGACGAGAATCCGCTTTCATTGCCCGAAGTATCGAAAGCCGTGACGGAAAAGAAGTAGGTGCCAATACCGAGGTTCGTGACGGTATAGCTAGTTTGTTTGCCGAGGACGATGGGTGTGCCGTATGAACGGGAGACGGTCCCCACATAGACCTTATAGCCCGCCAAATCGGTTTCGGTATTCGCGTTCCAAGAAAGGGTCGCGTCTGCCGCAAAAACTTTCGAACTGGCTGTTAGGAAAAAGAGAGATAATAGAATGGCAATACAAATACGATGAGGCGTGTTGTCTTTTTTTATGATGGCGCGCTTCCTCCCACACTCGTTCATGGAAAAGTCGTTTTTAGAAAAAATGCGATTTACTGCTATCTAAAATTAAAAAATAGGAGACCTTTATCTATATTTTCTTGCCCTTCCAATACGGCAGGCATCTTGACCACAGCCCCGCGACGTAAGTGATTCTATCGCGTAAGATCGACTGCTGCCCGTAATGTTGAGGTCGGTGTTCAAAAAAGGTGATACAAAGGCTTCGGCGCAAATAGAGCAAAGATGATGCCATTCTGTTTTTGAAGGAATAGGGGTGAGAAATTAAGTGTTTAGATTTAAAGAAGGCCCTTGCGGCGGGCGATGAACGTCTCTATTTGGAGACATGTATGGGTCTGTCGGCTTTAAAATATTGATTATGTTTATATTTTTATGTCTCTTACCAGAGACGGCAGGGTCCTTATTGCGTCTGCCGGAAATGAGAGGGGTCGAGCTTGTGGCGGTTGAGCAGTTTGTAGAATTCGGTTCGGTTTCGCTTGGCAATATCCGCCGCATGGCTCACGTTTCCCAGAGTCATACGCAGTAGATCGATGAGATAATCTCTTTCGAAGCGGTCTCGAGCGCCTTTGAACGAAAGGAGGTCTTCATTTTTGCTCCGAATCGATTTTTGAATGAGAGAGGCGGTGATCAAGGGGGTGACGGACAGCATCACCGCTTGTTCGACGACATTCAGGAGTTGCCGAACGTTGCCCGGCCAAGGCGCACTGAGCAGTAGCTTCATGGCTTCCGAGGAAAACCCCGTTATTTTTTTCTCGGTTTTTTCCATCAGCATCGATAGGAAGTGTTGGGCCAATAAGGGGATATCTTCGCGGCGTTTAGAGAGGGGCGGCACTTCCAGGGTGAGCACGACCAAGCGGTAAAAAAGATCCTCGCGAAAGCGGCCTTCTTCCATTTCAACTTCGAGGTTGCAATGGGACGCGGAAATAATTCTGACATCGACGGGAATGGATTGGGTTGTGCCCAGGGGGCGAATTTGTTTGTCCTGCAGGACACGCAAAATTTTGGGTTGGAGCGCGGGCGGCATGTCGCCAATCTCATCTAAAAAAAGGGTGCCGCCGTTGGCCACTTGAAATAATCCTTTTCGATCTTGCGTTGCCCCCGTAAAGGCGCCCTTGCTATAGCCGAACAATTCCGATTCCAAAAGCGCCTCCGGAATGGCGCTGCAGTTGACATCGACGAAGGGGCCTTCCCGACGCGGGCTGGCTTTATGGATAGCGCGCGCCAGGACTTCTTTTCCCGTTCCCGTTTCGCCGTAAATAAACACAGAGGTGTCTCCCGCGGCGACCATCCGGGCTTGCGTGAGCAATTCTTCCACAAGCGGACTTTGCGTGACGAGGTCCTTACACCATTCGCGGTCTCGATTGTCTATTTCTTCCGATTGCAGATGGCCGCTCCACTTCAAGGCTTTGTCGATGTGACTTAAGAGGACTTTACTGTCGAAGGGTTTGCTCAAAAAACTAAAGACCCCATCTTTGATCGCGGAAACCGCTTCGGGGATCGTACCGTGGGCCGTTAGAATAATAATCGGCATGCCGGGGTGGTGCCGGTGAATGATATGCGACAAGGCCATGCCGTCCATGCCGTCCATTCTCAGATCCGTGATGACGATTTGCGGGCGGAAGACGGAAAGGTGGCTTAGTGCGTTTTCTCCGCTTTCTGCAGTCGCGACTTGATAGCCGGTGGCCTTAAGGCGCAGGGTGAGCAACCGGAGGAGCGAGGTGTCATCGTCCACTAACAAAATGCGCTTGCTCGCGCTACTGACTGGGGTTGCCATTTTCCCGCTTCATGATTTTTTTATCGTTCATAATATTTTTCTCGATGGTTTTGAGTTCTTCGATCATTTTTTGAAGTTTTTGACCTTGCTCTTCTTCTTCCTTTAATTTTTGCAGCAGTTTTTGATTTTGGTTTTCCTGGTTTTTTATTTTTTGTGACATTTCCTGATCCCGCACCGCTTGTTCTTTTAATAATTTTTGGCTCAGTGCGCGATGTCGCGTTTCTTGTTCTTCGAGCCGAAACAGGCCGGCATCTAAAAAAATGGCAAAATCCCTAAGCACCGGATCGGGCTTGGCGCCTTCCGGTAAATCGACCGATAGCAGCGTCCGTGCGCGCTTATAGTCATCGGAGGCGGGGTTCGACAAACTGAGCACCATCGCCAAACGCAGGCGGTGTATGGGCCCGTTAAAATCGGTAAAGGCCTTTTCCGCTTTGGCTTTTTCTTCTTCCAGCGCTTCCTTGGGGAGACCGATTAAATGTTTATTATAACTCAACAGGATGGCGATTTCCGAGCTGCTGACGATCGCCGCGGGTTTTTCCCGATTTGTTTTCGATAAACTCAGGAGCCCCCCCTGGGTCATGCAGCTGGAAATGAGAGATCCGATAACCGCCCAGATCAAGAGGGATACACTGTTCCTCTTCATGCTTCAACCTCAACTGGATTTATGGGGAGTCTGACCCGAAGGTGCGCTCCCGAGGCCTCGCCGTCGATTATTTCAATCCTGCCATGATGAGCTAAGACATACTCTTTTGCAAGCGATAAACCGATCCCGGTGCCTTCTACATCGCCGCTTGGGGATCGCTTCCCCTGATAAAAGGGATCGAATACGCGGGCTTTGTCTTCCGGATCGATGCCGGGGCCAGCGTCGATGACATCGATGACGGCCTGGTCGTCCTCCCGGCTGAGCGCGATACGGATTCTTCCGCTAATCGGAGAGAATTTAACGGCATTTGAAATAAGATTGTCCACCACAATCGTTAGTTTGCCTTCGTCTCCGGTCATGTTTTGTTCCGTGAGGTCGAGATCGGTCTGAATACCACGGGCCATCATGGCGAGCTGATGGTCCGCAATGACTTTTTCGATGAGGCGATCGAGCCCGATCCGTTTATAGTTTTGCGAGGAGTGGCGCTCTAAGACCACGCTGAAATTAATTAAATTTTCGATCATTTTTTGGAGTTGGATACTTTTTTGGTGCACAATTTGCGCAACTTTCCGCTGTTCAAAATTAAGTTCGCCGGCCACTTCGTCGATCAGGAGTTCAACGCCGGCCCGCGTTGCCGTCAGCGGGGTCTTTAATTCGTGTGAGACATGCCTTAAAAATCGGCTTTTCTGTTCTTCGAGTTCGATGAGGCGGGACCGCAGCCAATCCAATCGCTTTCCAAGGTATTCCAAATCTTTGGGTCCCGAGATCTCGATTTTTGCGATAAAGGTGCCGCTCCCCAATGTCCGAATGGCTTGGTCGATTTGTTTGATTGGGCGGGCGATTAAAGTTGTGAAGACGATAACAAAAATGACCGTGACCGGAATCACGCCCATGGCCTGCCAAAGTAGGGTCCGTTTGGCGGCTTCTCCTTTTATTTTCATCTCCTCAATTTCGCGCGTGACGCTTTGTCTGTTTTCGGAAAAAATAGACTGCGCGAGGCCGGACAGCACGGCGAAAGTAGGCAGCGCGTCTTTTTTCGTCTCGGCCGGTGTCTCGCCTTCGGTTTCTGTCGTATCCGCGGTCTGACGCAGCGAAACAAACAAAGCTTCTTCTTGTTGGGTCAATTTGCGCATTTGTGTATGGGGGACCTCTCCCATCGGCAATTGGGAGAGTTTTTTTGCGGTATCTTGAAGTTCTTGATGCGTTTTTTCCGCCATTTGAAGGAAGGTTCTATCGCCCAAAATTTGAAACTGGCGCACGTTGCGCTCCATCGAAGTAATTTGTTCCGTCAACATCAAGCTGCCATTGGTCGCCTCGACGGCTTGGGAGAGGGCCTGACGGCTTTGGTCGACGAGGCGATCAACATAAATGATGGCATAGACCAAAGAAAAGATGAGCGGGAGCGCAACCATGGAAAAACCGATCAATACCAGGCTCAACACAGATTTTGGGGGGAAGAACTTCACGTATTTTTTTAAAAGTGCGATTCAGGAATTGCGTGCCGTCTTTTATCTTCTTACGTTCGCTATGGCGGGGAACGAAGAAACTTCCGAATGCCTGGCTCGGGAATTCGGAAGGGAAGTTCAGGTTTCTCATGCCAAAAAAAATCGTTTATTGCGCACCCGGTGATCTCGCAACGGATTTCGTAATGGATTTCAATCTTTTTGGAAGCGCTTATGACCCGGAAGGGCGACTAGACATAAAGTTTGCGGACTTCAGAGCAACTTCGGGGTCCCGAATACGATCCGCATCTAATAGCATAAGAAGCCGCTCCTTTTCAACTGATACCGTCTATAAAGGGCTTGGGTTTCGATTCGCACTCTGGCCTGAGTCGGGATGCAGGTTCGGAAAAAATACGGGCATCGAGAATCACGATTGATTCAAAATGCGGGTCTTCGCCATTGGAGCGATTTTTTGAGGATCGGCCGCATGCGCAAGAAGTCGTCCGGTCATAAAAATAGTCAAAGAAGCCTTCAGGATGACCTCAAGGCAGGTTCTCCCGTGGAGCTGCTTTGATTGGAGGGATAGGGCGTCTTTTCCCAAAGCAGGTCTTCAATCGCTTTTAAGAAGGGGCCGAAGCTGTTATGTTGTAGCGCCGAGAGGGCGATGGCGCCATGGCGCTCGCACAAGGCCTTGAGGGTTTCCGGACCCACCCGGTCCGCTTTGTTTAATGCGAGGAGAGTGGGGGTTTCGCTCAGATCGAGCTCCGCGAGAATTTTTTTAACCGTTGTAATTTGTTGTTCCAATCTCGGGCTGCCGGCATCGACCAAGTGGATGAGGAGGTGGGCGTCTTGCAATTCATCCAAAGTCGATCGAAAGGCGCCCATCAGATCCGGTGGAAGGGATTGGATGAAGCCGACCGTATCGGTAATGATGACCTCGCGTTCTCTCGGAAAGCGCAGCCGCCGGGTGGCCGTATCCAGCGTGGCGAAGAGGAGGTCTTGGGTCGCAACTTCACTTTGCGTCAATGCGTTTAACAGAGTCGATTTTCCGGCATTGGTGTATCCGACAATGGATAGAATGGGAATCCGGTTTTGCGTCCGCTTTTGCCGACGTCGAGACCGCGCCTCAGCCAACAATTTAAGCTCCTTCTCCAATCGGGCGATGCGATCCCGCGCCCGGCGGCGATCGACCTCCAGCCGGGTTTCACCCGGCCCTCTACCCCCGATACCGCCCGTGAGGCGCGACAGGGCCGTGCTCCGCTCGGCCAGGCGGGGGAGGCGATAGCGCAACTGGGCTAACTCCACTTGGACCTTCGCTTCGCGGCTGTGGGCGCGTTGGGCAAAGATGTCGAGGATGAGTTGCGTGCGGTCGAGCACCTTCATCTCCGTGAGTTCGCCAATCGTCTTGACTTGAAGGGGGCTGAGGTTTTGATCGAAGACGAGCAGGTCGGCTCGTTGTTGGAGCGCCCGCATGATGACTTCTTTTAGCTTTCCTTTTCCTAGGAGCGTTTTGGGGTTCAGTTCTTTCGGTCGCTGGATGAGGCGGTCGATGGGTGAGATGCGGGCGGAGCGGGCGAGGTCGGCTAGCTCGTCCATGGCGTCTTCCTGGTCGATCCGCGGGGCGCGAGAGGCGCTGACAAGGATGGCGCGTTCCTGTCCCTCAATCGATATGGTCCCTTGCTCCGCCCTGGAAATCTCAGCCTCCAGCCCCTTTAGAAAAGGATTCAGGTCCAATTGGAGCTGGTGGATAGGCAAGGGTGGATGAATTTCGTGGATTTGGCCGCTGGGGTTTGGGGGGAGCAGGTGTGCGAGATACACCTGGCCCGGCGTACCGTCGGGAAGGATGCCGATCGCGGCAATGAGGTCGAGGCGCAAGAGGGCCAAATCGGTTAAATCTTCTGCGTTCAAAGCTTCGCTTTTGAGGTGGGTGTGGACCAGCCGGAGGCCGCGCAGGGGCCGTTTACCCAGGCGAAAGTCGCTTAGGTCCGGGATTACAATCTGGCGTTGGTTTCCGATGATGACGGAATGAATGGTTCCGTCTCGTCCAATGAGGACGCCGATTTGTCGTTGGATTTCGTGCGAAAGGGTGGTGAGGAGGCGGGCCGCTTCGTAAGTAATCACTTGGTCGGCCTTAACTTTTCGTCGGCCGATCTGCTCAAGCCGCTTGATTTGTAGAGGCTTTAAACCCTGGGTCGATCCATGAATATTCGTATCGCGCGCTCCCTTTATCGAAAGTGTAGCATTATCCCCAAGAGGAAATCGATCTAATATTGTGTTTTTTTCGTGCCGATGTTAGGATGCCACACAAGTGGATCTCTATACGCTGTGGATCTCTATACTCTATGGAAGTACTCGCTATGAAAGTGCGCGCTCAACTTTTACTGAAAATCGGGCTGGCTGTCATTATTTTGTTCTCCCTTTCTCTTCCCCCGTCCGCTGTTGCAGCCACGTCTGAGGAAGCCGCAGAGGCCTTTTTCCAAGAAGGGATGTCCCTCAATAAACAGCGTCGATTCAACGATGCGATTATTGAATTGGCGCAGGCGGTGAATCTGGGGATCTACAACCATAAATATCATCTCGCGCTTCACCGGACCTATCTGGCCATGGGCCGGGGACGGCTTGGGATTTCCTACTATAGAGGCCTGGTGCGAGAACATCCTAAAAATGCCACAGTCCACTATTGGTTGGGGCGATTTTATTTGGCGAGCAAGGATCTGGAGTCCGCGGTCCGGGAATTCGAACGGGTGACGGTGCTGGCGCCGAAGGACGAACATGGATTTATATCCTTGGGGCATGCCTATGTGCGGTTGGATAAAAAGGAGGAGGCGCTGCGCGCCTATCTCAAGGCGGACGAATTGATCCCGGATATCCCCATCGTGAAAGTCGGCATCGGGAATATTTATTTTGGGATGGGCGAGGATGATAAGGCGCGGAGGGCCTACGAAATCGCGCTCGAAAAGGATGCCACTTACTTGGAGGCGCGATACAACCTTGGGCTGATCTACGAGAAGAAGGGGAAGTACGGCGAGGCCGCAGAGCAGTGGAAGCTCATGCTTGATGCGGACCCCAACGAATCGGATGCGCGGGAGCGGCTTGCCAAACTTTATTTTCGCGCAAAACTTTATATGGATGCCGTGAGAGAATACGTGACGCTTTCGATGGTGCGATTGGACGATCCGGAACTTTTTTTCTCCCTCGGAGAGGCCCAGATTTTATTGGCCGCGGAGCTCTCGAACCCGGAAGATCGGGCGACGCTTAAACACAGGGCACGTGAAAGTTTCGAAAGGGTGCTGGAGCTCGACCCCAAAAATAAAGCGGCCAGGCGGTACTTGGATCGTTTGAGAGCGATGAAGTCACCGGGATAGCGCCAAATGATGTTGTGTATGGATCTAAAAAGTAGCGAGGAGAAAAAATAGAATGTTATGCAGGTTCAACCGCCAATGGCGGCAGATTTTTTTATTGAGCGTCTCCTTTTTCTTCGTTGTGAGCGAGGCGGTCGGCGCGGTCGAAAAAGCACCCTATGACTGCAATGCCGCTGGAAATCGCGAGGTCCAAACCACAATTGACCTGAAGTTGGCGAAGAAGTATAAAAAGCAAAAGAATAAAATTAAGGAGGATGTCAAGGCCTTGGACAACACGCTAAAGGTCCGGCTGGGCTTCTTCCCTTTTTTGGATCCACCCATGAACCTCGGCATCGGAAAATGCGTGTCGGCGGAAAATGGCCGTCTGGCGATCGAGCAGGCCATGGCGTATAATCGCGGGGTCGGGTTTTTGGTGATGCAGGAGCTGATGCCGCATCACTGGGCTCGCGTCGGCTTGACCGATTTGTCCGAATTGGCCTGGATTCCGGTGAGTCCGGAAGAGCTCGACCGCTTAAACGATCCCTCACTATCCACCGATGAATTTCAATCCGTCTATCGGGATCTCGCCACCCTGAAAGAACGGAAGCTGCCCTTCGGCATGGGAACAAAGCAATTGAATCCGGAGCCGGGAAAATGAACGCTTCCTCCGCAAGAGGTTCGCTTCGATTTTCGCCTGGGGTCTTCCTGCTCCTTACGCTCTTGACCCAAGGGGTGAACAGTGCATTTCCTGAGGAGTCCGCTGCCGTGGACCGGGATGCCTCCACGATCGAAGTGGTCGGGCACGCCTGGCATCCCGGCGAGGTTTGGGATCGGATTGGCAAGACACAATTTTTTTGGAATGCCACCGTTCGGAATCATTCGGATGTAAGAAAGCGGGTCTATCTTTACTACGATCTGTTGGACGCGAATGCGGTTCCCCTCGCCCGGAATGTGACCAATCAGTATGTTGGGCCCCACGAAACGCTTAAGATTGTTGCCGACTCCTACATCATGACGGTCGACCTGCCCCGGGTCACAGCGAGCCGCGTGACGGTAAAAGTGGGGGTCGCGCATTAAAGAAGTCTTCCCGCCGCAGTGGATTGACGGTCGCCCGTAAAGGCTTGAAGAGGGGAAGCGTCATAAAAAATCTTTTCGAAAAAAAATTTTGTTGTCGGATATCATCGCTAACCGAAACCCCGCTTGTAGAGCATTCATCCACGGCGCCTTAAACGCACATCTCTGCGATAGTCTCAAAGCTGGGCTCGATTTCATAAAGCGTTTGTATTCTTTGTAAAAGTCTCTAGACATGTAATAAAGTGCTTGACACTTTATTTTGTTAATGCTATTTTGGCCGAAATTCTCCACCGTTCCGAAGAAAGTTTTCGCGCAATACCCCGTAGAATAAAAGCCTTATCCACGGAGAGGTTTGTTAAAGGTGCTTTGCGAAAAAATCGATACGGAAGTTATGGTAAACCCCCAGTATCCAAGTCAGCCTCAATCATGATCAAAAACCCCAAAAATAACGAGAATTATGTCGACAAAGAAGGAGATAATAATGGATGTCATTAAGGGAAGATCCTTTAAATTGTTCATCGCGTTCATGCTCGTTTTTTCTGTTCAGGGAAAAGCCATGGCCGGTGAAGCCAATCACCAGCATTCGGGCCACTCCGATGGCCAAATGCTCGCCTCTGCCGAAGGAAGCGAATGGAAGGCCAAGTTAAACGCGCAGGTGAAGAGAGAAGAGCAAGCGGAAGGCCGCGCGGGCCGCGATGAGCAGGTCAATGCCGCGATGAAGGCCCTGATGGACGATATCGTGCAAGGCACCGGAAAGCTTTCGGAAAGAGGCGGCGATAGCTCTGGTGCGTTTAGCGAGATGGGCGCCATGCAACAGATGGACAGGAGTTTCTTCCTCGGACCGAGCGGCGCCTCAGAATCAGTCAGTGGGGGTGGACGCTGCCCCAAAAACGCTCCCCTTAAATCATTCGATATCGCAGCCATCAGTCTCGAAATCACCTTAAACCAATGGCTGGATTTTCATCCTGGCTACATGTATGTGCTGACGGAAGATCTCGAAGCCGTCCGCGAAGAAGAGCGCATTAACGCCGAGGCGCGCGAGAAGGAAGGTTATGACCCAGGGGCAGTTTCCAATGGTCTGCAGGGCGATAAGATTCAGCCTCTTGTGATCCGCGCGAACCAGGGGGATTGCGTCAACATCACCCTTCACAATAAATTGGATGGCGAAGAAGTCAGTCTCCATATTCATGGTTCGAGCACTATTATAAAATCGACTGGCATGGCGGCAACGATTTCCAATCCCGATTCCACCATCCGTGAGTTGGACGCAAGCCAAGTCTACGAATGGTATATTCTTCCCGACGAGCAGGAAGGTGCACATACCTTTCATAGTCATGTTGGTCGCGAACAAGCCAGCCTCGGGATGATCGGCACCTTCGTCGTCGAGCCGATGGGTTCGACCTATATCGATCCTTTAACCGGAAAAGACGGGAAGAGTGGCTGGCAGATGATGGTCGCCAGTGATAAGTCGCTTCATCCTTCTTCAAAGGATTTCCGTGAATTCGTGCTGATTTATCACGAAATTGGCGATGAGTCTTTCCGACCTTTAAACCGTTATGGCGAGATGATCCCGCAGCGCGACCCCAATACCGATGCCTATCGGCCGTCGGCGAGGGCGATGAATTTCCGCAGTGAGCCTTTCGGCGTAAACAATCTTGCCGTGCAAGAAAAATATTTCCATTTTGAAGACGAATCTCAGGGTTACAGTGCCTATACTTTTGGCGATCCGCCAACGACGATCCCACGTTCGTATATGGGCGATCCCGCAAAGTATCGATTGGTTCACGGCGGGGGAGAAGTATTCCATTCTCATCATCCCCATGGCGGAACTATTCGCTGGCTTCGTCAGCCCAAAGCCGATGGCAAAGCAGAGTTTCTTCTTACTGCGGCAGAGAACGGTCCTGTGAAGTTTCCAGAGATTAGAACCACTTCCGACCGTGTCGATGTCCAGGTCATTGGACCTTCCGAAGTGTTAGATCTTCAGACCGAATGTGGGTCGGGTCTCTGTCAGCAGCTCGCAGGAGATTTTCTCTTCCATTGTCATGTGGCCCATCATTATGTCGCCGGTATGTGGGGTTACTGGCGGGTCTATAACACCCTCCAGAGCGGCAACTACCCGATGGTTAGCACGGATGTGATGCCGCCGCTTTTTGAGCTCCCGGATAGAAAAGGGCGGATTAAGCCCGCTGTGACCTCCGACCAGCTGGTGGGCAAAACGATGGACTGGTTTGATAAAAAGTGGAACGTGACCAAGGCTAGCAGCGATTGGTCAAAGCCGATCCCCGATGTCTCTATCAAGGATTGGGTGAAGATGATGCTTCCGCCAGCAGGCGAGCCGGGCCACACATCGGACGAAAAAGGTCAGATCATGGCCTATGATGCGACCGTGTTCGACTGGGTTTGGGACGGAAATAAGGCGATGGGAGAAAAGGAGGCCACAGGTACATTCCCTTGGCCAAAATATAAATCACCTATGCCGGGAAAACGGCCTCCTCTTCTTTTCGATGCGCAAACGGGTAAGTTGGCCTGGCCGCACTTTAAGCCGCACTTTGGTAAGCGTCCGCCTTTTGCGCGTCACCATGGCGGCGCCCCATGGCTTGAGCCGATTCACATGGATAAAAATGCCGGTGCGCCCGATACCGATCCAGGTGTTTCCGGCGCGGCCATGGAGGAAACCAACCTTCCGGCGCGGCCAGGTGAGCAGGGCCGTTGGAGCCTTTGTCCGGAAAATGCAGGACGAAAGCAATATACTATCCACTTTATCGAGACGCCGATCGAGCTGACAAAGAAGCTCGGAAGTGAAAAAGCGGTGGTCGATAAGGGAGGCTTGATTTTCGTCCTCCATGAGGAAGAAGAAGAAATTCGAGCCAATCCGGGTGGAAAGAAAGCGATTCCCTTGATTTACCGCTCAAGCGTTTATGATTGTGTCGATGTGATCTTGAAAAGCGAATGGCTGGATAACGACGTCACGAATTTCCAGATGTCGAAAATCAATATTCATATCCATTTCATTCAGTTCGATAACCAGGCCTCGGACGGCGTGATTAGCGGATTTTCCTATGACCAATCCGTTCGCCCATTCACTCAATTCAAAAAAGATAAACATAAGGGCCTCCCTGTTCCGATGAACGCCCATTTGGCCGAGAATATCAAAGCGGGTTCTAATCAAGTGAAGATCGCGATGGCGGAAGGGGCGACGCGTTTCCATGTCGGTACCGATATTTTAATCGGCATGGATGAGGTCACAACCGGAGAGATTCGGTGGATTAAAGATATTAAGGGGGACACGCTCATCTTGTCGACGCCCTTAAAGCACAACCACAAAAAAGGTGAGATCGCGTCCGTCGAGTGGGTGCGTTATCGCTATTGGGTCGATGCCGACACCGGGGCGGTGTTCTGGCACGATCATGCCTTCGGCGCGACCACCTGGGCGCACGGCGGCGTGGGTGCAATGATTGTGGAACCTGCAGGTTCCACTTACCACGATCCGACGACGGGGAAACCCATTCGTAGCGGCGTTGTCGCGGATATCCGATCGACGGAACCCATCGGGTATGGAATTAATGGCAGCTTCCGAGAAATTGTCGTGATGCCTCACGATACCGTTCCCACCACCGCTCAGGTGGTGACAGAAGGGAATCCTCCGGGACAAACCGTTCAGGTGGCCATCGATGCCGGGCAGACTCTGTCCTTCCAGATGCCCTATGATCTGGACCTGGTTGCGGTAAAAATGCTGAATGGCGGAACGCACACGACAGGAGGTGGATTTAACTTCCGCGCCGAATCGGTTGCGCGTCGATTAAAAATCAATCCGGATCCAACGCTTATCTTCTCAAGCAAGGCCCATCAGGATCCGAGCACCATCATGGTACGCGCTTACCTAGGCGATACGATCGCCGTCCGACTGTTACATAGCTTGATGAACGAAAGCCATGTATGGAAGGTGGCCGGGCATGCATTCCGCACAGAGCGCTATGCGGAACACTCCGACTTTAGGAACGCCCACCATGTCGGGATTGCCGAACGCTACGACCTGATCTTTAAGGCGGGCGGACCTCAGATGATGGCAGGCGATTATCTCCATTACAACGGCAGGGCTTCGCATCTGTCGGAAGGGTCATGGGGGATACTCCGTGTGCTTGACAAGGAGGTTCCTGATCTACAGAAGCTTCCAGGAACAGGAAACGGAACAGGCGTGATTCCTGTGTCTGAAAAATCTGTCTGTCCTTCTGATGCACCCGTTAAGATGTTTAACGTCCTCGCGGTGGATCATGCATTGAAGTTCAATCCCAATGCGCCGGACGCGATCGATGTCGATTTCGACCGAAAGCTTCAAATATCAAACCCCGCTGGGAAAATCTTTATGCTCGAAGGAGATAAGGCCAAAGTGGCGACGGGGGATCAACCTCACCCCTTGGTCTTGCACGTCAACTCCGGGGATTGCGTGAAGGTGAACTTGAAGAATAACCTGAAGGTCGGTCATGCCTCTTTCAGCTCGGATATGATGTCCTTCGATCCGAAAGATTCCCACGGCGTGAATGTCGGGAATAATCCTGGAGATCAGACGGTTCCTCCGGGAAAGAGCCGGACCTATACCTTCTATGCCCATCCTCATCATGGTGAGTTTGCCTCTTTAGTGTGGGATTGGGGGAATTTCATCAATAACGTCAGAGATGGGCTCTTTGGTGCAATCATTGTCGGCCCTAAGGGCTCGAAATATCGTGATCCGATCACGGGTGACGATGTGTCTTTGAAAAATGCTTGGGCGGTGGATGTCATCCTCGATCAATCCATGCCTCAAAACAAGGGCCGGTCCGATTATCGTTCCGTCGCATTGTTTTTCCAAGATGAGGATAATATCATCGGGACCTCATTTATGCCCTACATCCAACAAATCGCCGGTTTAGCAGGGGTGAACTATCGGAGTGAACCTTGGATGTATCGTGAGGAGAATGGCTGTGAGCTGGCGACAATGTTTACTGCGTGTGTCACCGATGCAAAGGGCTTGGCGACACCGACCATTTTGGCGCACGCCGGCGACCCGGTCCGCATCCATGTCTTTGGCGCCTTTAGCGAACAGAATCAGGTCTTCAGCATTGAAGGCCATGAATGGCCCTTTAAACCGAATATGGTGGGTGCAGATATGTTGAGCAGCCTCCAGTTTGGCGGAGGAGAGTATCTTGATGTCTTCATCAAACAAGGCGCGGGCGGGCCTTTTGCTTTGGTGGGTGACTATGTCTGGCAGAATCATCGTTTGCCGTATACAGCGGCAGGTCAGTGGGGCTACTTGAGAGTGCTTCCGGCTGGAGATCAGCGGATTCTTCCGCTCAATCGTGGTGGAAATGCCGCAAGCCGTACCGCAGAGGTCCCGCAGGTAGAGCAGCGACCAGAAGTCATGTCAGGCCTGGAGGAAATGCCGGGCCCATTGTCGATGCTGGAAAAATAAGCTCAACTGTGTTCTAATGAAAGTCGGGGCCAGGGTGAGTGATAACTTCTCCTTCGCCCCGATTTTTTTTGGAACATCCCATGATGTAATGTAAGGAGACACGGATGGAAAAGAGGATAAAAATAGTATATGGACTCAGCCTGATCGGTCTTTTGACTTTATTTTGGCTTCCGGTCGCTTTTGCATACGAAACAGTCGACGTGAGCCATGGAGGGTTGATTACAGGAAAAGTGACCTTGTTGGGAGAAAAACCTTCTCCCAGGGTATTTGCACTTGTTCTCTATCCCTTTGGCCCGTTCTGCAAAAAAATATCGGATGGGGAGGGCAATGTTCGTCTGAAGGAATTTATCGTTTCTAAAGACGGAGGACTCTGGGAAGCAGTGGTCGCGGTGAAGGCGGTTAAGCAGGGCAAACCTTATCGACCGGAGGTGGCCGATTTTGTCGCGACAGATTGCATGTTTCACCCGGCCGATGTCGCGGACAGCGAGATGTTTTCGGTCGATAGTGAAGGTCAAATGCGCCATGAACATCCGAATGTTGCGATCCTTCATAATCACCAAAAGATGAACATGGTGAATCGCGATCCCATTATTCATAATATTCAAGTTTTCCAAAACGAAAAAGGGAACATTATTTTAAATACACCGCTTCCGCCCGCTGAAAAAATAAAACCGGGCGTAAAGCCGGTCGCTTACGAACCCCGAGGGGGCGTGCTTCACTATAGGAGAGGCCGAAGAATTTCACAGATGATATGCGGAATGCATGAATTCATGCAGAGCTGGGGTTTTGTCGTGAACAATCCGTATTATGCAAAAACCGCAAAAGACGGAAGCTTTACCATTGAGGGGCTCTTGCCAGGGACCTACACGGTCGGATTTTGGCACCCTCAGTTTAAAGTCTATGAAAAAGAAGTGACCGTCCAGGCAAATAAAGCGACCAAAGTCGATTTTCAATTTAATGCCGACTTGGTGAGGCGGCCAGAATACGAAAAGCAAAAGCAATTTCGTATCAGTCCAGCGACGCCACAGGATCATATGCTTAAGGAAGGTGACGATCGATTGATCATCGATTAAGGCCGTGCATTTTATCGATAAAGGTATTGCAAGCACTTAGACTGCGTTACTCTACTCAATAGAAAAGGTCGTTCAAAAGTTACTACCCCATCATAACTGTCGTCACTACATATTCGATTGGAATCGACGGTTGTGGAGGCATGGGGCAGGCCTCTGTAATGACCGCGTCAGTTTATATGGGCGTATTATCGAATTTTGAAATCATAGCGGAATGATGTTAGGCATTCCTCTATGATTTATACTCTTATTCTTTGTGTTGGGCCTTCCTTGTTCATCCACATCCAGAAAATTCAGGCCTTTCAAAATAATCCATGAAAAATATTTTTATACCCATTACCACCAAACGGTGTGTCAACCTGTTCGATAGGTCCGGGGACTTAATCTTTGAGCTCGCTATTTCAGGCTGGAATAGAAAAATTTTACGAGTGGCGTTTTAAAAATATTGTTTATTTCGTGGAGGAGCGTGAATGGCTAGAAAGATTTTCATTGGCGCCTGGATTGTGCTTTGCTTTTTACTTGATCGATCGCATGCTGGGGCATACGAAGAAGGACCCGTGGCATCGGGAGGGACGGTTATGGGCCGGGTTTTTTTGGAGGGGAGTCCTCCGCCCACACGGATTTTTCATCTCATTTTTTCTCCGAATATTGATTTTTGCATGCGGATTTCGGATGGCCAAGGCAATCGCTTGTTGAAAGAATTTAAGGTTTCGAAAGACGGCGGATTGAAGGACGTGGTTGTCGCGATTATCGGCGTCAAGAAAGGGAAGCCCTTCGACTTCACGCCGCGAATCGATATCGAAAATTGTAGAATCACGCCCTTTGTGACGGGAATACGGAACAATAGCCCCATCACCATCTCCAGCAAGGATCCCGTGGTGCACGACATTCAAGGCTACACCATGAAGGGCGAATACACCTTTCCTATGTTCAATAAGCCCACCTTACCCATGGCGGAGGTGACGCGGACGATCCGATTCCGGCGGAGCCATTATCTTTTTCGAACCCAGTGCGGTGTGCACGACTACATGCAATCGTGGGGACTGGCTGTGGGAAATCCCTATTTTGCCGTCACGGATGCGGAGGGGGATTTTCAAATACCCGACGTACCCCCGGGGACTTATTACGTGATCGCCTGGCATCCGCATATGAAGGTACAAGCGCAGGAAGTCGTAGTCAATCCAAATGAAACGGTTTCGATGGCCTATACCTTCAATTCGAAAGAGGTGAAAATACCCCTGCACGATCTGCAAATGAATTACCGCCTTATCACCCCCTTGCAAGAGCGTCATCTCCAACCTCCGACGATCGAGTTACAAGTCCATTAAAGATAAGAGCGTCGCAGCCACGAGCTGCGACGCTCTCGGGGTTCCACCTCCCGATCGCCGGCTTTCCCTTTGAAGGACGTGTTCGAACCGAGATCGACTCCCTTCGTCGAACAGGCTCGCACCATGAATACACTTGTTTGCGCCCATTTCTTATTATAGAATTGAAAGGATAGTGGTTTATGATGACGGAGTGGGCGGTTCGGAGAAGACGGTGACACTCCGCTTGTAGTCCGGGGCTGATTTCCAGAATAGCCCGAAGCGTAGCCCGAATAGAAAGGAAACTTAGAGCAAAATGGTTTTACCTCTCATTATCGGTATCATAAGCGGCGCCATTGTCGGCGTAGTTGCAGAACAGAAAAATCGCCCCTTTTTCCCCTGGGCTGTATATGGCTTTTTATTGTTTTTTATCGCCATTATTCATCTTGCGGCACTTGGAGACAGGAAGTACGAGGAAGATGAATTAAAAAAATTAGGATATGTAAAATGTCCCTCCTGTACCAAGTGGGTGAAGTCCGAGGGATCGATCTGTGGGCACTGTGGAACCGCGCTTCAAGAAACCCACCATCCTTCGGCCTCGCCTCCTGCGGAGACCGCTGTACCAGGGGAGAAAAAGCTTTGCCGATGGTGTAAAGAGCACTTTAAAGAAGAATACGGCAACAAGTGTCCGGCCTGCGGGGGTCTGCAGATCCATTTTTTGAGAGATAACCCACTCTTGATCGCTTTAATTCTCTGCCTCATGTTGGCCTACCTCGTTATCTTTTCACAATTCAGTAACGACCCATTCGCGCCCACGACTTCGAAGCCCCCCACCGGACAATCTTCAGAATTCTGAGCGACTAGGACGCTTCTCATCCCATTCCAAAGGAGCAATGAGCATCGCAGCGACGAAATGGATGACGATCAATTGAAAATAAAGGCCTCGCCTTCCCGGCGGCGGCCCAAGCGATTCCTTCCCTTTTATTCAACTTCCATAGTAATGCTCTTGTCCTTTTTCATATACCTGTATCCCGCAAATGCGCAAGAGGAGGTCGAGATCCCTTCAGGGCCTTTTGTGATGGGGGAGGGGGAAGAGGTTTTATTGGACCACTATACGATTGATCGTTTTGAAGTGACTCATCTTGAATTCAAAACGGTTTTTCCAAGCCATGTCTATTCGCGGGGGCAGGAGCGGCACCCCGTCAGCCAGATCACCTGGGAAGAGGCTCAGGCCTATTGCGGTGCCCTAGGGAAACGCCTTCCCCGCGCGGCGGAATGGGAAAAGGCGGCGCGCGGCGCCGATGGCCGGGAATTTCCTTGGGGGGAAACCCGGAATCGGAACAAACCGCATCCGTCTTATTCCGGCATGGTCAAGCGCGTGGTCGGCTACAATAAAAAAGATATCTCGCCCTACGGCGTGCGCGATATGGCCTCCTCGGTGTGGGAGTGGACGGCGGACGAGGCGGAGGGGAAAAAGGTCGCCCGCGGCGGAGTGTGGAATCTACACCTGGATTATGAATACAGTAAAACGACAGACCAAATCGAAGTCGATCCTTCTCAACGCTTTATCTTTGTAGGTTTTCGATGCGTGTCTTCACGACCCTAAGTCGGCGCTATTTTATCCGACGTATACTCCTCGGCCTGGCGGCGCTGGGTCTGCCTTTACTTCGCCCCGGAACTCCGCACGCGGCCTTAAATTTTTGGCGTTCGTCCGAATACGTCGGCAAAACGCGGGACGGAAGATACAAAGATTTCTACATCCAATACTATAAGTCTTTCAAAAGAATCGACGGCGACGCTTGGCGCTTAAATGTGACGGGCGCATGCGAAAACCCACAGGTCCTCACTCTGGAAACCCTGAAGGCATTCCCGAGAAAAAAGCAGGTATCGCGTCTAAAATGCGTAGAGTGCTGGTCGGCCAAGGCCGAGTGGGAAGGTTTTGCCATGGCCGACCTCGATGCGCTCGTCCGGCCTCGGCCCGAGGCCGTGGGTCTCCTCTTCCACTGCGCCGATTCCTACATCGAATACCTTCCGCTTGAAGATCTTCGTCATGCGCGCACGCTATGGGTGCATCGCATGAACGGTGAGCCCTTAAGCGACGAGCACGGTTTCCCTTTGCGGATGATCGTTCCGTTTAAATATGGTTATAAAAACCCTAAGGCGATTGTCGCAGTCGAATATCTTAGCCAGGCCGACCGGGGCACGTGGAATCGCATCGGGCCGTATTCTGTGGATGGGACGATATTGCCCGGTTACGACCATCCGCTCGATAGAGGGAAGCAACGCCGCCGCATCAGCGGGGGAGAGATCTTCGATTGAGTGCGTTTTCTCTGATTTGTGTCACGAATTTATTGTTCCGCTGAAACGATACGATTTAGAACGCTAGGGGAGGGTTGCCTGACTGGCGTCGATCGGCCTTCGTTAAAAAAAAGGGCTGTCTTCTCAGCGAAGACAGCCCTTTTTAGGTCTGGCTCCCCAGGCCGGATTCGAACCAGCGACCCGACGGTTAACAGCCGTCTGCTCTGCCAGCTGAGCTACTGGGGAAAGTCGAACGATTTTATCCGCACACACCGCTAAAGTCAAGAATTGAAAAAAAAGTGCACAGCGTCCTATCCTCTGTTACAATAATGAAAATTTATCGCCGATTTACTGAATAGCCGGTTTTGTGCCCTCTCCTTTATTTAAGCGAGGCCAAAATAGGGTGTATGGGTTAATAAGGTCACTTGAAGGGGCCAGAGCGCAAAGATGACGGAAAAAAATAAAACAATTTCATCGCTCCTGCGTGAGCGCATCCTCGTCATGGACGGGGCGATGGGGACGATGATTCAGGCGAGAGAACTGAGCGACGACGATTTCGGAGGGGAGGCGCTCGAAGGCTGCAACGAAAACTTGAATCTCACGCGGCCCGATGTGATTCAAGCCATCCACGAGGTCTATTTTGCCGCCGGGGCGGATATCGTCGAGACCAACACCTTCGGCGGAACCGGCATCGTGTTGGCCGAATATGGTCTCGAAAATAAAGTCATCGAGATCAACAAGGCCGGCGCAGAATTGGCGCGGGCAGCGGCGGCAAAATACAGCACGCCGGAGAAACCCCGTTTTGTCGCCGGATCGATGGGCCCGACTACCAAGGCAATCACCGTGACCGGCGGCGTCAGCTTCGATGAATTGGTCGATGCCTTTTCCGAGCAGGCGCGGGGCTTGATTGAAGGGGGAGTCGATTTGCTTTTGCTTGAAACCGCCCAAGACACGATCAATATCAAAGCGGCGGCTATTGGCCTGCTCAAGGCGCAAGCGGAACTGGGGAAAGCCGTTCCCATCATGGTCAGCGCGACGATTGAACCGACGGGCACGATGCTGGCGGGGCAAGGCGTCGAGGCCCTTTACACGGCAATCGAACATCTCCCCTTGTTGTCCATTGGCCTCAATTGCGCCACCGGACCGGAATTTATGACTGATCATATCCGTTCACTCTCCGGCATGGCTTCTTGTTTGGTGAGTGTTTATCCGAATGCGGGTTTGCCGAACGAAGACGGGCTTTATGAAGAAACACCCGAATCCTTGTCTACGAAACTCGATCATTTTGTGGAAGAAGGTTGGGTGAACATCATCGGCGGCTGCTGTGGGACCACACCGGCGCACATCGCGGCCATTGCAACTTTGGTGGCGGGTCGCAAGCCCCGCGTCCCCAAGCCTCAAAAACGGACGGCTGTTTCGGGCATTGAATATCTCTTGGTCGAGGAAGAGAACCGCCCCATTATCGTCGGCGAACGGACCAATGTCATCGGCAGCCGCAAATTTAAGGAAATGATCATTGAGGGCAAAATCGAAGAGGGCGCGGAGATCGGTCGGGCGCAGGTGAAGAACGGCGCGCAGGTCATTGATGTCTGTATGGCAAACCCCGACCGCGAGGAAGTCGCCGACATGGATATCTTCCTTGAAATGCTCAATAAAAAAGTACAAGCCCCCCTCATGATCGACTCGACGGATTATGTCGTCACGGAGGCCGCGCTGAAGCGCTGCCAAGGGAAATCGATTATCAATTCCATCAACTTGGAAGAGGGCGAATCCCGTTTTGAAGATGTTGTCCCGCTGTTGAAAAGATACGGCGGAGCAGTGGTCGTTGGCTGTATCGACGAAGATCCCGAGCAGGGCATGGGCGTGACCCGCGTGCGCAAGCTCGAAATTGCCAAGAGATCCTACGACCTCCTGGTGAACAAGTACGGCATTCAGCCGGAAGACCTCATTTTCGACTTGTTAGTGTTTCCCGTGGGGACGGGTGACGCGAATTATATCGGATCGGCCCCGGAAACCATCGAAGGTATCCGCTTGGTCAAAGAAGCGCTGCCAGGTGTGAAGACGATTTTGGGCGTCAGCAATATCTCTTTCGGCCTGCCTCCGGCAGGACGTGAAGTGCTCAACGCCGTCTTCCTCTATCACGCCGTAAAGGCCGGCCTCGATTATGCGATCGTCAATGCCGAAAAGCTCGAACGCTACCCCTCCATTCCGGAGGTGGAACGCAAACTTTCGGAAGATCTGCTGTATTGGCGGGGCGAAGATCCTATCGGGGCCTTTGCCGCGCATTTTAGAGACAAAAAAACGACGCCCAAAAAGGATAGACCCAAACTGCCGCTCGACGAACGACTGGCGAATTATATCGTCGAGGGCAGCAAAGACGGCCTCATCGACGATTTGGAGTTGAAACGGAAAGAGGCCGGACCCATCAAGATTATCAACGGCCCCTTGATGACGGGCATGAAAGAGGTCGGACGGCTCTTTAATTTGAACGAATTAATTGTCGCCGAGGTGCTCCAATCGGCCGAGGCGATGAAAGCGGCCGTGCAGCATCTCGAACAATTTATGGAAAAATCGGAAAGCGCCAACCGGGGGAAGATCATCCTCGCAACGGTGAAGGGCGATGTCCACGACATCGGTAAAAACCTTGTCGAGATCATCCTTTCGAATAACGGTTTTCAAGTCGTGAATCTGGGGATTAAGGTGCGCCCGGAGGTCTTGATCGAATCGGCCCGAATAGAGAATCCCGATATGATTGGCCTCAGTGGTCTCCTCGTAAAGTCGGCCCAGCAAATGGTGATCACGGCCAAGGATTTCAAACAGGCGGGTCTGAGCCTTCCCATTCTCGTCGGCGGCGCGGCCCTGACCCGGCGTTTTACCGACACCAAGATTGCCGCCGAATACGCGGGCCCTGTTCTTTATGCGAAGGATGCCATGGACGGTTTGCGCCTGGCCAACCTACTGACCGACGAAGCGGGCCGCACCGAGCTGATTGAAAAGCTGGCGGTCGAGGTCGCCCGATCTGGAAAGGAATACGCGGAAAAAGAGAAGTCGAGCGTCGCGGCCGAAAGGAGCGAATCCCAAAGCTCTCGGGTCCGCCGCGATGTGCCGCTTCCAAAAGCGCCGGATTACGCCCCGCATTTCATTCAGCCCGGCCCGCTGGCGGAAATCTTTTCATTTATCAATCCCGCCATGCTCTACGGCAATCATCTCGGATTAAAGGGCAGCTTAGAGCGGCTTTTAAAAGCCGACGATGAAAAAGCCAAGAAGCTGTATGAAACGGTCGAGGCGATGAAAAAGGAGGTCCTTCGCGAAGGCTTGCTGAGCGCCGAAGGCATTTACCGCTACTTCCCCTGCCAATCGCAGGGCGACAATCTCCTCATTTACGATGCGGAAGATCTCAGCCGCGTGGTCGAAACTTTTCATTTCCCACGGCAGCCGAGCGGTGAACATCTGTGTCTTTCCGACTACTGCCGCGATGTCGCATCGGGGGAGATGGATTCCATCGCCCTTTTTGTGGTGACGCTGGGCAAGGGCGTCCGTGACCTTTCGCAGAAATGGAAAGAGGCAGGCGACTACCTCCGCTCGCACATGCTGCAGGCCATTGCGATTGAAGGGGCGGAAGCGATGGCCGAATGGCTGCACAAACGGATCCGCGCCGATTGGGGCATCGCCGATCCGGAGGGTTTGACGGTTCGCCAAGTCTTAAAGAATAAATACAGAGGCGTCCGCGTCAGCTTCGGCTACCCCGCCTGCCCCGACATGGCCGATCAAGAGAAACTTTTCTCCCTATTGAAAGGCGTCGATAAAATCGGAGTGGACTTAACCGAGGGCTACATGATGGACCCCGAGGCCTCTGTCTCCGCCGTGGTCTTCCATCATCCGGAAGCGAAGTATTTTAGAGCCGATAAGGAATAATCGAACCCCCCACGCTTTTCTCAGTCTAGTGTCTAAGTCTCTTCTTTGAAAAAGGGGGTGGCATAAAATGTTACCGCTCAGAAGAGTATGAGGTCTGGAATTCGAAGAGACGATTTTTGGGGGAGGGGGTTCTTTTTACTTGAGGGCCGCCTGAATAGGCAAGCCCTTTTCGAAGTCGCCCTGATCGGGGGTTTGAAGTGGTAAGCGGACGCAAAAAGTTGTTCCCTGCCCGACGACGCTCGTCACGGAAATTTCCCCGCCCTGAGACATCACAATCCATTGACAGATGGAAAGCCCCAGGCCGCTGCCCTTGGGGTTCATCGCCCGCGCGTTATCCGAGCGATGAAAGCGGTCGAATACTTTCGGGAGATCGGCTTCCGGAATGCCGATCCCGGTATCGGAGATGGTGAGTATTGCCTCGGATTTCTCTTGTCGAAGGGCAAGTGCGATCCGCCCGCCCGGGGGCGTGTAGCGCACGGCGTTTTCAATGAGGTTGAGGAGCAGTGCGCGTAGCCGGTCGGGATCGCCGAGAATCGTCGAGGCTTCGGTCGGATCGACGGTTAAAGAGACCTGTTTTCCGGTGGCCAGGAGTTCAATCTGAGAGACCGTTTCCTCGATCAGCCGGTCGAGCCGCAGGGCCTTCATTTCCAAACGGACTTCGCCAATATCGGATTTCGAAAGAATAAAAAGGTCTTCGACGATCCTCGAAATCCGGTTGATCTCCTCCAAGATACTCACGAGGGTTTGCTGAAAGTCCTCGATCGTTCCGGGATGCCGCAGGGCCAATTCGGCCTCGCCTTTTAAAATGGTTAAGGGCGTTCTCAGTTCGTGCGAGGCGTCCGTCGAAAACTGCCGGATGCGGCTGACCGATTCCTCGATCCGGGAGATCATGCGATTGAAGGTTTCGGCAAGCCCCGCAAGCTCGTCCCGCTTTTGAGGAATGGAAATCCTTTGGGAAAGGTCTCCCTCGGCAATCCGGTCGGCGACCTGTGCCATGGTTTCCACGGGACGTAAGGCCCGATGACTTAGTATCCACCCCCCTACCACTGCCAAAATTAATATCGCCGGCAAGGTGAGGCCGAGGATGAATTTGACCTCGCCCAAAATCTTTTCGATATTCCGAAGCGATCCGCCGACTTGCAAGAGGTTCACGACGACCCCGTTGAGTACCACCGGATAGGTCAGGACGCGGAGGGAACTCTGATCGGCCAAGGAGAAGGTTTCGAAGGTGGCGTCGCCGCGCTCGGCATTGTCCAGCGCCTCACGGGTGAGGGGAAAACTTTGTTTTGGAATGTTTCTCGATTGGAAGCCGGGACGTCCGGCGAGATCCAAGAATTGAAAAAATTTTGAAAAGAAATCGGGATCGTCGATCCCCTTGAGCAGGCGGTCGATGTTTTCTTCGAGTCGGGAAGGGCGTTGCTCCAAAGAGGAGCGGGCCAAGGTTTCGGCGGTGGCCCGCAAGGAGAGGTCGAAACCGGTCCGGAGCGTTTCGGAAAGATAAAAAAAAAGGAGGAGGCCGAGAAAGAGAAAGACGCTCCCAAGAATGGCCCCGTACCAAAGCGCGAGCCGGGACCGGAGAGAGCCCCACCCGCTCCAGCCGAATCGCTTAGGGTTTGAGGACATAGCCGACGCCTCGGACTGTATGGATGAGGGGATGCGCGAATCCGCGATCGATCTTGTTCCGAAGATAATTGACGTAGACGTCGATGACATTCGTAAAGGTGTCGAAGTGGATATCCCAGACATGTTCCGCAATCATCGCCCGCGAGAGAATCCGGTCGGGATTCCGGAGGAAATATTCGAGCAAGGCATATTCCTTAACGCTTAAATCGATTTTTTGTCCGGCCCGATGCACCTCTCGCTTCGCCGGATCCAAGACCAAGTCGTCCGCCTGAAGCAGGGGGGCTGGGCCGCTTCCGCCGCGACGCAACAATGCCCGGACGCGGGCCAATAATTCCTCGATGGCGAAGGGCTTCACCAGGTAGTCGTCTGCCCCCAGGTCCAAGCCTTTGACCCTGTCGTCGACGGAACCCCGTGCCGTCATAATCAGGACCGGAACCGCGCACTTTTGTTTTCTCAGATGATGCAAAATCTCATAACCTCCTTTTTTGGGAAGCGTCAGATCGAGGAGGATGAGGTCGTAGGCGACCCATTCGACTTGTTCTAGTGCGGCTTCGCCTTCGATACTCACATCTACCGCATGTCCTTCCGCTTCCAAGGCGCGGGAAACAAAGCGGGCGACCTTTTCTTCGTCTTCAACCACTAAGAGACGCATTGGTTTTTAGCTCTGGGCCGCTGCCGAACAAAGACGGTCAGCTGATGGTCTTTCTTTGGATCGTGTGTTCACTCTTGCCTGTGAAGTCATCGCAGCAGAAGGTTCGTGAAACGAACCGGGCAGCGTTCGTCCGACTTCGCATTGATTTTATCCGAACAATCATGGTCCTGAGATTCCATTTCATGGACAGTTCGAGCCCGGTTTATTCTACGACAGAGGGGCGTCTGAAACAACCAGGCATAAGGACGGGTAGGATTGGAATAAAATGGGGGGCTTGCGCAGTCTGGGGAAGCCCCCCATGTTCTATTTTCACAGACCGGCCGACATCCCCGCCCAGGCCCGAATTAAATCGTGCCGAGTGAGCGTCCCGATGAGTCTTCCCTCGCTGACGACCGGGAGGCGATGGATGTGGACGTCTTCCATGATCTTGCTGGCCTCCTCCAATGTCGTTTCTTTTTCGATCACCATAGGAGATCGGGCCATGACTTCCTTGACCTTGATCTCTTCTAATCGCAGGGGGCCCCGGAGGCCGCGAAGGATGTCCAGTTCGCTGACGATACCGATGACTCGGTTTTCTCGATCGACTACAGGAATCCCGGTAAAACCGCTGTCGAGAATTTCTGCGCCGACATCGAAGAGCGAATGGTTTTCCCGACAAGAAAAGGCATTGCCTAGCTTTATTTTTCTCAGGGTTTTGAATTCGGGTTTCATTTTATTTCCTCCTTGATGTTCGTTAGCGTTCGTGATGTCCCCTTCCGGAAGATCCGAAAGGACGAATTCCTTTCCCCCGGCGTCGTCAGCAGGAGGTAAACCAAACCCAAAAAGGATGGAGGTTGGGGTTGGAATGAGAAGGCTGTGGCTCATAAAATCCTTCACCGCCGACAATATGGATTCGCCCCAGGCTTTTGTTGGCCCGAAGGCTTCGATGGGAAGGCGGAAATAGGCGCGGTATTTTTCTCCGACCGTTTTCTTGTGTCCCTTGATTTAGGAGTGGGGAGTCGTGATCCGTCCCACTGACTTGATTGGACCGTCGTTTTTTCATCTTCAATCCTCCCTTTGATTTTCAATGAATGACAGGGCTTATTCTAGACCCTGAATATTAGCGATGGATTATTCGAAAATTAGAATGTTCTAATCTTAGCGAGGCGCTTTCGGGGACGCTTTGCGGCAAGATTGGGGGATTCTGGGGGCTCGAGAAGGCCCATAAAAAAGCTCGGATTTTTCTCGGCACAGCCTCGCCTAGCGCTTTTCAAAACTTGAATGTCGAGGTTCATCCACACCTCATTTGACCCTGCCGTCGAGCCGAGGATTGTAAGCGTCGAATGAGACAAAATTGCCGCAGCCCAGAAAAAACTGTCGCGATTTCTCCGAAGACCCCGCCGCGCTGACCTTCAAATTAAAACTCAAGCTGTTGTTTTAGAAGCCTTTTCTATAAAGGTAGAAAAAGGCATATGCTTTGCTCTACAGAAGTTCGAAGCGATGGGGGATGATTACAGTGCGTCCTGTCGCCCAAGAATGAAAGAAAGGAGACGGCAGAAAATCGCGCCAGCGGCCTGGAGTGGTATCGACTGGACGAATCCATGAAGTAAGGCGGCATTGGATACTGGAGCAGGAGATTTTTTTCTCGGTCTTTCTTTACAAAGTCGCCCAATAGACAAATGAATTCACAAATACAAAGTTGTATTTGAACGCGCGAAGGCGCCCTTTCCACAACGATGTGGGGTTGAGTGGAAGGGGCGTCTTTTTTTTTAATTCGGCACGATCGCAACCAGAAGGGAGATTACATTTGGATAGATTGAATAAAAAAATCGGTCGGCGGAAATTCCTCGAAGCTGCTGGCTTAAGCGCTGCGGGCGTTTTGCTCTCCGGTCTGCCGGCCTTGCGGGGGGGGCTCTTTGCGGGCACGGGCGATTCCCCCGAGCTGACGAAATTGACCTTCGGCATCATTCCCTTAACCGATTGCGCCCCCATCGTCATCGCCAAGGAAAAGGGCTTTTTTAATAAACACGGCCTCGACGTCACGGTCTCCAAAGAAGCCTCTTGGGCAAACATACGCGACAAAGTCTCGGTCGGGGCCTTGGATGGGGCGCACATGCTAGCTGGGATGCCCATCGCCGCCAGCCTCGGCGTCGGCGCGACGAAGAAGCCGACGCTCACGGCCTTCAGCATGGATTTAAACGGCAACGCGATTACGGTCTCAAACGATCTCTACGATGCGATGGTAAAGGCCGATCCTGAGGCGATGAAGGAATCACCGACCTCCGCCCGCGCCTTAAAAAAGGTGATCGATGCGCACAAGGCGAGCGGCAAGGAGCCGATGACTTTCGCCATGGTCTTTCCCGTTTCGACCCACAATTACGAAATCCGCTATTGGATGGCGGCCGCCGGGATCGATCCCGAACGAGACATCCGCTTGATCGTGATTCCGCCGCCGCAAATGGTCGCGAATCTACGGGCGAACAACATTGTCGGCTACTGCGTCGGGGAACCCTGGAACGAACGGGCCGTGGACATGGGCATCGGACGGACCCTCATCACCAACTACGAGATCTGGAACAACAATCCGGAAAAGGTTTTCGGCGTCAATCGGGAGTGGGCGGAAAAAAATCCCAACAGCCACCTAGCGGCCGTGCGGGGCTTAATCGAGGCGGCGCAGTGGATGGATCAAGCCAAAAATCGCATGGAGGTGGTCAAGATTATTTCGGAGCGCTCGTACGTGAATGCGCCGGTCGATGTGGTGAAGATGTCAATGACCGGCACCTTTAAATATTCAAAACAGGAAGCGCCCAGGCCCCTGCCCGATTTTAATGTCTTTTACCGCTACGCCGCCACCTTCCCCTGGCGCTCGCACGCCTGCTGGTTCATCACGCAGATGATCCGCTGGGGTCAGATCGAAGCGCCGATCGACATCAAAAAAATGGCCGAGGCGGTCTACCGGCCCGACATCTACCGGGAGGCGGCCAAGGCGCTGAAGATCCCTTATCCGACGATCGATTACAAAACGGAGGGCACGCGCAATGGACCTTGGTCCTTAAGCGAGGCCACCGCGCCCATTCCTATGGGGTCCGATTTATTCTTCGACGGGATGGCTTACGATCCCGCCGAGCTGATCAACTACGTTAAGGGTTTTAAGATGCACCACATGAAGGTCAAGCCCGCCGACTTGGACAAGTTGAATGGCTAAAGACACGGGTCTTAAACATTTAGATGAGATTGCAAAGGGAAAGAGAAAGGACAGTATGGAGATCAATTTAAGCCTTTCAAACAATTCAAGCCTCTCAATGGACGAGGGCGTGTTGCTTGAACAAAGGATTGCCATTAACGAGGAAGGTTCGACGGAATCCCGAGCGCGCCCACAGTCCGGCCCCGCGAAGCCGGGTATAAACGCCGGGAATCCGGACCGCCTCAAATCCATCGGCGCGGGCGCGGCGCGCTTGCTGGGTCGGGCGTTTTGCGTCAGTCTCAGCTTTGCGGTCGCTGTCGGGATCTGGTCCGCGATTCAAAGCCGCTTTGCGCCCGATCTGCCCACGCCCGCGCAAACCTGGACGCGGGCCGTTGAGATTTTTTCCGAACCTTTTTACGACGGCGGGCCTAACGACAAGGGCATCGGCTGGCAGTTGCTCTATTCCTTGGGCCGGGTGGCGGCGGGCTTTTCGCTGGCGGTCGCCGCCGGCATTCCCATTGGATTTATCATCGGCACGAGCCGCTTGATCCGGCAAGGCCTCGATCCGCTCATCCAGATCCTCCGCCCAGTCAGTCCCCTCGCCTGGCTGCCGATCGGACTGCTCGTCTTTAAATCGGTCAATCCTTCGGCGATTTTTGTCATATTCATTACCAGCATTTGGCCGGTGATTCTCAACACCGCCTCGGGGGTGTCCGCCATTCCCAAGGACTATTTGAATGTCGCCGCCGTCCTCCGCTTCGAAGGCCTGGAGATGGCGCGGAAGATTCTGCTTCCGGCGACGCTGCCCCATATTGTAACCGGGATGCGTCTCTCCCTCGGAATCGCGTGGATGGTGATCGTCGCGGCGGAGATGCTCACCGGCGGCATCGGTATCGGCTTCTTCATTTGGGACGAGTGGAACAATCTGAACGTCGCCTCCATCATCGTGGCCATGGGCCTCATCGGCGGCGTCGGTATTGTGTTCGAAACGGTGATGAACCGCATACAAAGGAAGTTTCAATACCATGATTGACGCCATTATAAAAAACGGCTCGTCCAAGCAATTCCGTGAAACGCAGGGTCCGGCGCGTTATTTGATCTCCGCCGAAAACATCAGCCTCGACTTTAAAACGAAAGAGGGTGTCCACCCCGTATTAAAAGACGTGACGCTCCGGATTAAAAAAGGGGAGTTCGTGAGCATCATCGGACACTCCGGTTGCGGAAAATCGACCCTGCTGAACATCTTCGCCGGTCTGCTCAAGCCGACCCTGGGCGGAGTAATTCTCGAAGACAAAGAGGTCGATTCTCCCGGACCGGAACGGGCGGTCGTCTTCCAAAATCATTCGCTCTTGCCTTGGCTCACGGTTTACGAAAACGTGCGACTGGCCATCGACAAGGTCTTCGGACAGCAAAAAAGCAAGGCGGAGCGGGACGACTGGACTTGCTACAACCTGAAGCGGGTCCAGATGGATCAGGCCTCCGGCAAGTATCCCATGGAACTTTCGGGCGGGATGAAACAGCGGGTCGGCATCGCACGGGCCCTGGCGATGGAGCCGAAGGCCCTGCTCATGGACGAACCCTTCGGCGCGCTTGATGCCCTCACGCGGGCGCAGCTTCAGGACGTGCTTCTGGAAATTCACGCGGAACTGGGCAATACGGTGATCATGATCACGCACGACGTGGACGAGGCGGTCCTTCTCTCCGACCGCATCATAATGATGACCCACGGCCCTGGCGCAACCATTGGGGAGGCCCTATCGATCGATCTCCCCCGGCCCCGGAACCGTATCGATCTCTTGGACGATCCCGACTATCAACGCTATCGATCGAAAGGTTTGCGTTTTTTACACCAACTTCAAAGGAGGAATGGACCCGAATGAAGAATAGAATCGAAGCGCTCACACAAACGACACCGGTAAACAAATTTGAAAAGATCAATCTGCGACTCCTACTGCAAAAACCGGCATGGCTCCTTTTCTATTTTATCCTGCTCGCTTTCTTCTTGGACGCGCCGAAGGTCTTCGCGGAGGACGCCGACAGCTTGAGCGAGGTCCTTTCAAAAGGCAAGGTTTCGGCGGCCTTTAATTATCGTTACGAACAGGTCGATCAGCAAGGTATCGGCAAGAAGGCCCAGGCCTCGACGCTTCGCAGCCGTCTCGGCTATCAGACGGCAACTTTAAAAGGCATCTCGGGTAAGCTCGAATTGGAGGATGTTTCGGTAATCGGGAACGAACAATATAACAGCACGGCGAACGGCAAGACCGCCTATCCCGTGGTCGCCGATCCCGAAGACGCCGAGCTCAACCAGGCCTATCTTCAATTTACGGGTGTGGAAGGACTCACGCTGACCGGCGGCCGCCAGAGGATCAAACTCGACAACGACCGCTTCATCGGCAACGTCGGCTGGAGGCAAAACGAACAGACCTTCGACGCCGTCCGTCTGGCCTTCAGTCCCATGGCGGATCTCGTCGGCACCTATCTCTATCTGGCCAATGTCAACCGGATCTTCGGCGAACACCATCCCAATGCCGCCTTGGCCGACAGTCGAATGGATTCCCACTTACTTCATCTTGGATGGACCGGGCAAGCGGCGCTTCAGGTTTCGGCCTATGGCTATTTGTTGGATTTTGAAAACGCGCCCGCCGCCTCAACCCAAACCTTCGGCATCCGCTTCACGGGAGCACTGAAACCCGGCGAAACCTTCACGCTCCTCTACACGGCGGAATATGCCGACCAAAGCGACTATGCCCTAGGCGCCGCCATCAATCAGGGCGATTATTATTTCATCGCATTGGGGGCAGGCGTCATGGGCATTACCGTTCAGGCTGCTTATGAGGTCTTAAGCGGAGACGGCGTCTACGGGTTTGCAACACCCTTGGCCACAGCGCATGCCTTCCAGGGCTGGGCCGACAAGTTTCTCGCCACGCCGGCCACGGGCGTGGAGGATCTTTATTTCACCCTCTCCGGCAAAGCCGCGGGTCTAAAACTCGTGGGGGTCTATCACCTCTTCAGCTCCGATGCCGGGGATTTCAAGTACGGTACGGAAACCGACCTGCTTATCATGAAGCCGATTTCAGAAAATATCCTAGTCAGCGCCAAATATGCAATGTACGCGGCAGACCGCAATCCACAAAATACCGGAGGCACGGCCGTCGATACCGACAAACTCTGGCTGACGGGAGAACTCAAATTTTAATGACCTCCAAAACGATTGTTCTTCAACCTCATGTCGGGAGTGGCAGTGATGCATAGTTTAGTCGAATTTCTGTTGGCTTCAAGTATTGCCTTGGCTTTCCATTTTGGGCTGCACCTCGAAAAAGAAGCCTACACCGTCTTTGGCGTCGGACTGTTGT